>WUUC01236042.1_pt1 | contig 107630 bp, 79 predicted proteins | sample 6278441 | NCBI WGS metagenome assembly WUUC01 (sample SAMN13675441, study PRJNA597444) | soil metagenome | isolation source: soil | place: USA: Washington | collected 2017-10 | reverse complement strand
TGCGGCTCCTCCGTTCGGCGGAGCCTCACTGCGCGCTTCGCTTGCTCCTTGAGCCGTTAGCGGCGGAACAGGTTTACTTCGCTCCACGCTCGACGGCGGTGATCGTCGCGGTCGTCGGTCCTTCGATCTCCAACAGCTGCTCGTTTCGTTTCATCACCAGCGAGCGCCCGCGCGCGCGAAAGTTTTCACCTTCGACGGTGACTTCGCCGGGCGCGGTGATCGTTTCTTTCGCAGCGTCGTAGATCATCCTGTCCGATCGGACAGTGTGGCCTTCGTTGATCATGACGACCCCGCCTTCGAGCACGACCGCTTTGTCGCCGAGCTCGCCGTGTCCGCGGGGTGCGGTGATGGTCGCAGTCTCGGCGACCACGCGGATCCCCGTGCCTTCCAGCGTGTTTTTCTCGCGGTCCAGTGTCGCCTGCTCGAGCCGCGCCCGCGAGGCGAGGCGATCTTTTCGGAAACGATCAACGGTGACCCCGTCGAGCTCGACCACCTGTCCTCCCCGGGGAACCTCCTCGGCGAGCGTGACCTTACGCGGGGGATCGACCGAACATCCGGCCATCCAAACGAGCGTTACCGCGATGATCACCCGCCGGCCTTGCACAGAAACTCGCGCGACCTCGAGGTTGGACTGTAGACTCGATCCAGGCAACCTGGATGTCGATCGACGAGCTCAATGAGCTGATCCCGGAGCTCACGCTGATCTTTCAGCGGATGATCGCGCTTCGCCGGGAGATCAATTTCCGCGCGAAAGAGCTCGAACGCCTCGGCCACGATCCGCAGGGTCCCCGCCCTTACGACCTTCCGCGGAAAATCCTGGAGCTTCGCGATCGGCTGGAAGCGGCGGTCGCCGACCTCGAGCTGGAGCTGGATAAAGTCGGGTCACTCGGCGGAATTCTTCAGGACTTCGACCTCGGACTCGTGGACTTTCATCATGTTCTCGACGGGAATGAGGTCTTTCTCTCCTGGCAGTTCGGTGAATCGGCGATCACGCATTTTCGCCCGGCGGGCACGCAGGCCCTGAGTCGCCGGCCGCTGCCGAACGCGCCCCCTCCTGAGCCGCCACACTGATCGCTTGATAAGTTCGTACCGCCGTCGCAAACAACATCGCGAATGACTGCAGCGCCTAACGACGTAGTTTCGTTGCCCAAGAAATCTCGCGCCCAACAGCTCGATGTCGAATCCGCCGTCATCCGTTTCACCGGTGACTCCGGCGACGGCATGCAGCTCACGGGTACGCAGTTCACGAACACGTCCGCGATCCTCGGTAACGACCTCGCGACGTTTCCTGACTTTCCCGCCGAAATCCGCGCACCGGCAGGCACGACCTTCGGTGTCTCCGGCTTTCAGATCAACTTCGCCTCGAAGGACATCTACACGCCGGGCGATGCACCGGACGTCCTCGTTGCGATGAATCCAGCGGCGCTCAAAACGAACCTGATGGATCTCAAGCAGGGCGGCGTTTTGATCGTGAACAAAGATGCGTTCACCAAGGCGAACTTGGAGCGCGCGGGCTACTCGAAAAATCCGCTCGAAGACGGCTCGATCCAGGGCTGTCGCATGTTCGCCATCGACATCTCCACGCAGACCGAGCACGCGCTCCGCGAGACGGGCCTATCGTTCAAAGAGATCGGCCGCGCGAAGAACTTCTGGACGCTCGGCTTGTTGTACTACCTGTACAACCGGCCACTCGAACACTCGATCAAATACATCGACGACAAGTTCAGCTCGACGCCGCAGATCGCCGAATCGAACAAGCTCGCGCTCAAAGCGGGCTGGCTCTACGGCGAGATCTCCGAGATCTTCACCGAGACTTACGAAGTCGGCGCGGCGCGTCTGGCGCCCGGCTTGTACCGCAGCATGAGCGGCAACCAAGCGACCGCTTGGGGCTTCATCGCCGCCGCGGAGAAAGCGAACATTCCGCTCTTCCTCGGTTCGTATCCGATCACGCCTGCGTCGGACATTTTGCACGAGCTGTCGCGCTTCAAGAACTTCGGCGTGATCACTTTCCAAGCGGAAGACGAGATCGCGGCGATCGCTTCGGCGATCGGTGCAGCGTTCGCGGGACAGTTGGCGATCACTTCTTCCTCGGGTCCGGGCGTCGCGCTCAAAGGCGAAGCGATCGGCCTCGCCGTGGTCACCGAGCTGCCGCTGGTGATCGTCAACGTGCAGCGTGGTGGTCCTTCGACCGGCTTGCCGACGAAGACGGAACAAGCGGACTTGCTCCAGGCCGTCGTCGGTCGAAACGGTGAGTGCCCGGCCGTAGTGGTCGCGGCTTCGACGCCGTCCGACTGCTTCATGATGGCCATGGAAGCGTCGCGGATCGCGCTCAAATATATGGTGCCGGTGTTCTTGCTGACGGACGGCTACCTGGCCAATGGATCAGAGCCGTGGCGCATTCCGGAAGAAAAAGATCTCCCGGACGTGAAAGCGGAATATTGGACCGAAAAAGAAGGCTTTTTCCCGTTCCGCCGCAACACCGAAACGCTGGCGCGCGCTTGGGCCATCCCGGGAACTCCGGGTCTCGAGCACCGCATCGGCGGCCTCGAGAAGGATCACGACTCGGGCAACATCTCTTACGATCCGATCAACCACGAGCGCATGGTGCGCACGCGCCAACGCAAAGTGGATCTGATCGCCAACGACGTGGCGCCTTGCGAAGTCTTGGGTAATCCGGACGGCGGCAAGCTGCTCATCGTCGGCTGGGGCTCGACCTACGGTGCGATCCGCCAGGCGGTGCACATCGCGCGCGAGCAGAAAAAAGACGTCTCGCATCTTCACCTGAAACACTTGAATCCGTTCCCGGCGAACCTCGAAGAGACGCTGCGGAAGTTCGATCGCGTGGTCATTCCGGAGATGAACATGGGTCAGCTGTCGATGCTGATCCGCGCGAAGTATCTGATTCCGGCCGAAGGCTACAACAAGATCCAAGGCAAGCCGTTCAAGGTTGCCGAGATCTTGGATCGCATCAACCTGATCTTGGGCGAGTGAACGAGGTACCGAAATATTATGGTCGCTGCTGAAAACAAGCTGACGCGCAAAGACTTCCAAACCGATCAAGAGGTGCGCTGGTGCCCCGGATGCGGGGACTACGCGATCCTCGCGACAGTTCAACGCTTGATGCCGACGCTCGGCATTCCGCGCGAAAAGACGGTCTTCGTCTCGGGCATCGGATGCTCGAGCCGTTTTCCGTATTACATGAACACCTACGGCTTCCACAGCATCCACGGCCGAGCGCCGGCGGTTGCGACGGGTGTGAAGCTGTCGAATCCGGATCTCTCGGTTTGGGTGATCACCGGCGACGGCGACGGCCTGTCGATCGGTGGCAATCACTTGATCCACGCGCTCCGCCGCAACATTGATCTGAAGATCATTCTCTTCAACAACCGCATCTACGGTTTGACGAAGGGCCAATTCTCGCCGACCTCCGAGGTTGGCAAGAAGACGAAGTCGACGCCGTTCGGAACGGTCGATCATCCGTTCAAGCCGATGTCCATCGCGCTCGGAGCGGAAGCGACCTTCGTGGCGCGTTCGATCGACGTCGAGCCGAAACACCTCGAAGCGACGCTGAAACGCGCCGCGGAGCACAAGGGCTCGGCGTTCGTGGAGATCTACCAGAACTGCAACGTCTTCAATGACGGCGCGTTCGAGGCGTTCACCGCGAAAGACGTGAAGGCCGAGAAGCAGCTGGTGATCGAGCACGGGAAGCCGCTCTTGTTCGGTGCGGACAAGAAAAAGGGGATCCGCCTGCGCGACCTCAACCCGGAAGTGGTGGAGATCGGCAAGGACGGGATCACCGAGAAAGACATTCTCGTCTACGATGAGAAGCAGCACTCGGGAGCGCTCGCTTATCTCCTCTCGCGCTTCGATTTGCCGGACTTTCCGATGCCGATCGGCGTCTTCCGCGACGTGGAACGTCCGGTCTACGAGGTCATGGCGAAGGAGCAGATCACCGCGGCGCAGGCCAAGCGCGGCAAAGGTGAAGTGATGAAGCTCCTTCGTTCGGGCGAGACCTGGACCGTTACCTGATCCCCGCTTAGATTCACTGGGCAGTGCCCGGAGCCCCCGCACAATTCGGCCGACTCATCGGTGTCTCTTCGGAGATGATCGACGTGTTCAAACAGCTCCGCGAAATCGCGGGCAGCGACACGCCGGTGATCATCGAAGGTGAAACCGGCACAGGCAAAGAGCTCGTCGGCGAAGCGATCCACGAACACAGCAAACGTGCCGACTCCGCGTACGTCGTCGTGGACTGCGCCTCGGTGCCGAGCGAGCTGATCGAGTCCGAGCTCTTCGGTCACGTCCGCGGCGCATTCACCGGCGCGGTCAGCGATCGCAAAGGTGCGTTCGAGGCCGCCGATCACGGCACGGTGTTCATCGACGAAATCGGCGAGCTCCCTCTGTCCCTCCAGCCGAAATTATTGCGCGTGTTGGAGCGCCAAGAAGTGAAACGTGTCGGCGCGAACGCGATCAAAGAGATCGACGTCCGCGTCATCTGCGCGACCAACCGTAGCCTCGCGCGCGAGGTCGAAGAAGGACGTTTCCGCGAAGACCTGTTCTTCCGTTTGAACGTGGTGCGCGTGCGCATTCCGCCGCTGCGCGAACGCAAAGACGACATCTTGTTCCTCACCGAAGCGTTCCTCGCCGACTACCCGACGATGAGCGGCAAACCGCTCGACATCAAACCCGACGCGCGCGAACGCCTGCTCACCTACGAATGGCCGGGCAACGTGCGCGAGCTGCGCAACGTCGTGGATCGCGGCGCCGCGATGAGCGATCGTTATTTCCGCATCCCCGACGATTTCGGCGAATCCGTGGAGCTCGACGGCGCGGACGGCATGGCCCCCGGATCCGGCGTCGGAATGGTCGATTCCGACGATCACTACGATGCGCCACCGCCTCCACCGCGCGTCGGTCCTTCCGGCACGCCGCTCTCGCTGACGAAACCGCTCTGGGAAAATAAGACCTACAAAGACGCGAAATCCGCAGTGATGGCCGACTTCGAACGCGGCTACATCCAAACTTTGCTCGACGAAAATCGCGGCAACGTCTCCGCCGCCGCCCGCGCCGCCGGCATCCATCGCAACATCCTGCACCGCATGATGGCCCGCTACGGCATTGGCCGTTAGCGATAAATCAGCTCGAGCCGTTCCCGCATCAGGGGAGCGAGCGGGCCCGCATCTTCGAGCGTCATCAGCCGAACCACCTCGCCGAGCGGAGTGATCTCTTGGGCAAAGGGATGGAGCACGTAGCTCTGAATGCGGCCTTTGTTCGGGCCTTCCGCGAACACGCGCATCTCGAACAAAGCGATCAGCTTCACCGGCCAACCCGCACGTTTCTTCGGCGGCCCATTCAAGTTGCCCATGCTGTAGACGCACAAGCGGTCATCGATCATCTCCAGCGGCTGCAGCACGTGCGGATGATGACCGACGATCGCGTCGAACCCGCCGGCGAACAACTTCTTCGCGAGCGCCTGAGACTCGGCGCGCGGAAAATGTTGCCACTCATATTCCCAATGCGGTGAGCCCACTAAAACATCGAGCCGCTCGCGGTGTTTCAGCGCCTTCCAATCTTCGCGCTCCACCTCGCTTTGTCGCCGCACCAAGCCGTGTTTGCGGTGCGTCTCGTCGTTCATCCAATGTGTCCACCCCGCGAATCCTGCGCGCAAGCCGGCACGTTCGATGATCCCCACCGCGTCGACACCCATCGGCGTCACGCCGAGCTCACGGAGATGTTTCACCGTGGAAGCGACACCTTCGGGCCCGCGATCGAGCACGTGATTGTTCGCCAGCGTCAGCGAAAGTTTCGCAGGATCGAGGTGCAGCGCAGTGAGGAAATCGCGCAAAAAATCGCGCGCCATGGCGAAGTGGCCGAAGTAGGTCGCGTCCGGACGCGCAGCTTCGAAGATCAGCGGCGCTTCCAAATTTCCGGCGACAAAATCAGCACGCTCGAAGATCGCCGTAATCTCGGGCCCGATCGCCGGTACCCGATCATGATGCGTACACATCAGATCGCCGAAAAAAACGAAGGACGCAGTGCGCGCATTCGCCGGCAGCAGCTCCTTCGCACGCGGAGCCACGTCGAGCGCGAGGTGATTTTTGATGGACGGGTTGAGGTAATAGTAGAGCCAGCGCAACGTGTAGTGCCAAGGGTACGGCGAGCGCATCGCAGCCGGTTTCATGCTCCGGCGGCGCGCGCAAAACAAGCGAAGTACGGCCGGGAAATGGTAGTGTGCGTGGTATGCGCTGGGTTCCGCTCGCGTTGTTGGCGACGGCGTGCTCGAGCGAGGTCGCCGGGCCGCTTCGACTCGACGTGCCGATCGAAGCCGATCATCGAGCAGCGGTGATCGCGCTGGAGCGCGAGGGGAAGATCGAGGCCCACGCGCAGGCGCTCACCGGCGGAAAGCTCGATCCGCTGGTCGCCCCGCTCGACGGCGAGCCGGTGGTGACCGTCCTCCTCTACACCGAGACGCTGGAAGAGCTGTTCATTGCTCCCGGCCGTCTGACCAGCGCCGCGAACGGCGCCATGCTCCCGGAAGCGGATGTGGAGCTGAGCGCGCAACCTGGCCGCTCGGACACCTGGTCTTTAGGACAGCCACGGAGCGCCGCGCTCTTGGACTACCGCTTCGAAGGCGGGCAAGCTTGCCGGCGTTTTGCGGACGAAGATCTTTCGTTGCCCGACGGGAGAGCGACCTGGGCGCTCGGCGTTCCCGGGCATGGGGTGTTGGTTCAGACGGATCACCACGCGCTGCACCTCTACAAACCGGATCGCTCGCGCGTGCTCTTGAGCGCCACCTCCACGACCTACGCGGCGATGCTCACCGAGGACGGCACCATCTGGCTCGGCGGAGAGTCCGGTGTCATCTGGAGCGGTACGATCGAAGACGACACGCTCGAGCTCGAGCCCACCCTCGCCGTGCCCACGTTTTATTCGATCAAGACGCTCGACGGCGATCCCGCAGGCGACCTCTTCATCCAAGATGATGGGCGACGCCTCTTTCACTACGACGGCACCGCGTGGACCCAGATCGATCAAGTCTTCGATCGCGGCCGCGGAGTCGGCGTCAAAAGGATCGCCGAGAAAACCGTGCTCAGCATGTGGGCCGACTGTTTGTGCGTGCTCCGCTATGTGGACGGCGTTCGCCAAGAGATCCCGGTGCCCGGAAACTCCTTCGCCTCGAACGGCGTCTCCACGATCATCTGGGATCCGCCGCTCGGTTTCGTCGCCGGCTCTTACATCGGAGAGGTCTTCCTCTCGGCCAGCCCAACTGCGGATGCGTGGAGCAAAGTCGAAGGAACCTTAGGGATCAAAGCGATCACCTCGTTCCTCAAACACGGAAATAGTTATTTCTATTCGGATCGGCGCGGCGGCGTCGTCGAATACATCCGCGATCGCGGCTTCTGCGAATCGACGACCTTCGGCGAAACAACCGACAGAGACACCTATTTGGCTGTCTATGGCGACGACCTCATCCTCGCCGCGGATCGTGTGTTTTGGCGAAGAGCCCTCCCCTAAGAGTCCACCGCGGACTCTAAACGACGGGCGGTATCTCCCCCGGTTGATAGATCGAAGCGCGCTCGACGATGATGCGGGCATGAAACGAACACTGCTCTCCCTCGCCGCCGCAGTGGCGATCGCCGTGCCGACCGTAGCGCTCGCCTGCAAAGGTAAGGACAACGTCGTAAAACTGTCGGTCCCCGAGGCCAAAGATCTGCGCGACAAGAAAGCAGCCACCTTCGTCGACGCGAACGGGCTCGAGACGCGCAACAAACAAGGCGTCATTCCCGGCGCAATCCTTCTGACCTCGTATGCAGAGTTCGACGCCAAAGAGCTCGGCGTCGAAAAGAGTGAGAAGCTGCTCTTCTACTGCGCGAACACGCAGTGCGGCGCCTCGCATATGGCTGCGAAACGCGCCATGGAGCAGGGCTACATGAACGTCGGCGTGCTCACCGACGGCATCAAAGGTTGGAAAGACGCCGGGCTTCCGACACAAAAAGTTTCCACCCCTTCAAAAGCCGCGAGCTGAACGCGCCGCGCGCGCGGATCGCGGATCAGCTCCGGATGAAACGTCACCGCGTGTACATTTTTCTCGCGGATCCAGACCGGCTCTCCGTTCAAGCTCGCCAACACTTCGACACCTGAGCCCGCGCGCATGATGCGCGGTGCGCGAATGAACATCATCGGCAACGTGCCCGCATCGTCGAAAGACTCGAAGCTGTCGAGCTGCCGGCCATAGGCGTTGCGCTCCACCGAAACATCGAGAAATGCGAAGCTCTTCTGCGCGGGATTCGTCACTTCGCGCGCGCACAAGATGAGCCCCGCACACGTCGCCAGCACCGGTTTGCCGCTCGCGACGAACGCACGTAGCGCATCTTCCATCGCGAAACGTTCGAGCAGCTTGAGGTGCACCGTCGATTCGCCGCCGGGCAACACCAAACCTGCGCACGCCGCGAAATCTTCGGCCGCGCGGACATAACGAACCTCATGGCCGAGCTCGCGCAACACCTTCGCGTGCGCCTCGAAGCCGCCTTGGAGTGCCAGCACGCCGATCGTCACTACCATCCTCGCGTGGAGAGTTTCTCGGACTCCGCCATCTTACTGATCTCTAGGCCAGGCATCGCGGCGCCGAGGCCCGTCGAAAGCTCGGCGAGCTTCTTCGCATCGCGGTAATGCGTCACCGCACCGACGATCGCGCGCGCCCGCAGCAGCGGATTTTCCGCCAAAAAGATCCCGCTCCCGACGAACACCGCTTCCGCGCCGAGCCACATACACAATGCTGCGTCCGCCGGGGTTGCGATGCCGCCCGCGGCAAAGCTCGGCACCGGCAATTTCCCGGTCTCCGCGACCAGGCGCAACAGCTCGTACGGCGCGCCAAGCTCTTTCGCTTCAGCCATCAACGATTCTTTCGGCAAGGTGCCCAAGCGGCGGATCGCCGTGCCGACCTCGCGCAGATGTTTCACCGCTTCGACGATGTTGCCCGTGCCCGCTTCACCTTTGGTGCGGATCATCGCCGCGCCTTCACCGATGCGGCGCAGCGCTTCACCGAGATCGCGACATCCGCAGACGAACGGAACCGCGAAGTCGTGTTTGTCGATGTGAAACTTCTCGTCCGCGGGTGTGAGCACCTCGCTCTCGTCGATGAAGTCGACGTCGAGCGCTTCCAAAATACGCGCTTCGACGAAGTGTCCGATGCGCACTTTGGCCATCACCGGAATACTCACCGCTTCTTTGATCGCTAAAATGCGCGCCGGATCCGTGGCCCGCGCAACACCACCTTCTTTGCGGATCTGCGCCGGCACGCGCTCCAGCGCCATCACCGCCGAAGCGCCCGCATCTTCTGCGATGCGCGCTTGATTTGCGTCGACGACGTCCATGATGACGCCGCCCTTCAACATCTCTGCGAGACCGACTTTGGTCGCGTTCGTCGACTTCATGATCACACCGCTCCGATCGCTGTCAGCGCTTCCGGCGCCCGCTCTGTAGTGGAGCTCGCCATCATCGTGTGAAGCGCGCGCCCCAGTCGTTTTGCACCTTCGATCAATCGATCCGGCGGCTCCGAACAAAACGTGAGCCGCACTCCGGACACCGGCCGCCCGTCCGCCGTATTCAGCGTCGTCGGCGACACCACCACGCCGGCGCGCAGCCCTTCTTCGTAGAGCCGCAAGGGATCGAGCGAGGGCGGAAAACGCAGCCACAACACCACGCCGTTCGTGGGATGCCGCCACTCGATCCCGCGCGGCATGTACTTGCGCAACGCGCCCTCGAGCGCATCACGGCGCTTCCTGTACTCAGGTACAGTCTTCTTGATATGCGCGCGCAGGTAGCCGCGATCGAGAAACTCCGCCAAGGCGTGTTGTAAGAGCGAAGAGGTTCCGAGATCCATGGCGTGTTTCAGCGGCACCAGAAGTGAGCGCAGCGGTTTCGGGCACACCAAAAATCCGATGCGCAGCGCCGGGATCAGCTTCTTGGAGAAGGTCCCCATGTAGATCACGTCGGGCGTGAAAGCGCGGAGCGCCGGCGGGCTCGGCTCGTCGTCGAGGCTCAGCCCTTCGCCGTAGTCATCTTCGATCAGCGGGATGCCGGAGCGCAGCGACCAATCGACCAGCGCCTCGCGTCGGTCGCGGGAGATCGAAGCGCCCGTCGGATTATGGCAGTTCGGCATCAAGTAGTAGCCCTTGGCGCCCGAACGTTCGAGGCGGGAGAGCGACGCGAGATCCGGACCGTCGTCGTCGACCGGCACCGAGATGAGCTTCGCGCCGACGACCGACAGCAGATTCACCGCACCGGTGTACGTCGAGGCATCGATGAGGAACGGCTCGCCGGGGTTGATGAGCGATCGGGCAAGCACGTCGAGCGCTTGTTGCGAGCCGGTGGTGATCACGATGTCTTCCATCGCCGCGGGTACACCTTCGCGCCCCAGATCTTCCGAGATCAGCTGGCGCAAACGCGGCAGGCCCTCGGGCGGCGAATAAGCGAGCGTCTTCGCGCCCGCGTGTTTCAACACGTGATCGATGGAGCGACGCATCAGCTCGTGCGGGAGCAGATCCGCCGAAGGTTGCAACCGCGACAGATGGATCACGTCCGCGGACGGCGGAGCCAGACGCTCCACACGCGACAACGGCTCGGCGAGCGCGGCGCGAGAAGCGAGCGAGCGCCAATTGATCGCCGAGACGTTCGAGAGCTTCGCCGCTTGGTCGCGAACCATGTCCGGCGAGAGCTGCGCCACGAACGTGCCGCGCCCGACCGTGGAATTCACGAACCCGGACGCTTCCAGCTCCTCATAGGCGCGCACCACGGTGTTGCGGTGGACCTCGAGCTCGAGCGCCAGATCGCGCGTCGGTGGGAGGCGGTGGTTCGGCGGAAATGCGCCGCTGCGGATCTGGAAGACGATCTTGTCGAACAGCTGTTTATAGAGCGGCTCGTCGCTCTCGTGTTCGAGCGAGAGGACAGACGCACGGCTCGGTCGCATTGGCACACCTTAGATGGGCTGGAGCGAGCTGTGGAAGGCCCAGGCTCCAGGTTTTCTATAGTCCAAATAGACCAATATTAGTTTGGTTCAATAGTCCAATCTCTTGATGAGCCGGGCTCACCGCCTTCAGTCCAGGTCCAATATACCACTCGATGATAGACCAATGAGGTCGAGCGAGCCCGAAGACACAAACGGACCCGCCGTCGACTGCGGAGGGTCGATCGTTTAGCGTGCGCGCCGTGCGGCTCAAAAACCAGTTGATCGCGGTGCTCGTCGTGCCGGCGGTGCTGGTGATCGGTGCGACGGCTTATTTAGCGGATGCGGCTGCTCGACGCGCGCTGGAAGAAGCGCTCGGCGATCGGCTGACCTCGATCGCCGAAGCCGCCACCACGCTGGTCGATCCGAATCTGCTCCTCCTGCAAAAAGGTGAAGACGAGCTGCGCATCAAGAAAAACGTCCTCGCCAAGCTGCAAAAATTGCAGGAAGCGACCGGCATTCGGCGCATCGTCATCGTTCGTTTTTCGGATACGGCCGCGTTGGTCGACACCACCGACGAGCTCAAAGTCGGCGACGAATACACACGCGCGCTCTTCGATCGCACCGAGCTGGAGGCGGTGAAACAAGGGCAAGGAACGAGCTCGATCCTCTTCAACGGTCCAGATGGACGGCGCTACAAAACAGGCTACGCCGCAGTCTACAACGAAGAAGAACGCATCGCGGCGTTTGCGGCGGTCGACGGACAAGCGTCGTTCTTCGAGGTGATCGACGAGCTCCGCAGAACGAGCGGCGTGATCGTGATGTTCGGTATCGCGCTCTTGCTCGGTGCAGCGTTGATCTCGGCGAAACGAGTCTCCGTGCCGCTGCAAAAATTGTCGGAAGCGGCGGAGCGGATCGGCGAAGGAAACCTCGACACGGAGATCCCGAGCGGCGGTCCCGATGAAGCGGTCGTGCTGGAGACGACGATGCGTTCGATGTCCCGTTCTTTGATGCTTCGCGACGCGGAGATGCAGATGATGCTCGCCGGCATCGCGCACGAGGTGCGAAATCCGCTCGGCGGAATCGAGCTGTTCGGCGGGCTCTTGCGCGAAGATCTGGAGGAGGGAGATCCGCGGCGCAAACACGTCGACAAGATCCTACGCGAGCTCCACACGCTTTCGCGCGTGGTGAACGACTTCCTCGACTTCGCGCGGCGCGCACCGCCTCAGCTCAGGCCGACGGACATGTACGAGATGCTCGACGAGGTCGCCCAGATCTCGGCGAAGGACGCCGCCGCGCTCGAGGTGTCGGTGGTGCTGAACGTCGAGCGCGGAGCTACGGCGAATATCGATCCCGATCAGTTGAAACGCGCGGTGCTCAATTTGGTGCGCAACGGGATCCAAGCCGCGCCGAAGGGCGGGCGCGTGAAAATCTCGCTCACCCAACAGGCGAGCTCGACGCGGATCATCATCGCCGATAACGGTCCGGGCATCCCGAAAGAAAAGCGGGAAGAGGTCTTCGCGCCGTTTTTCACCACCAAACAAAAGGGGACCGGGCTCGGGCTCGCACTGGTGAAAAAAGCGGTCGATGCTCACGGTGGGACGATCCACGTGGGGGACGCCGAGGGCGGAGGCGCCGAGCTGATCATCGAGCTTCCGTCGGAAACAAACGCGTGATTGAGTGGCGGCGTGGCGAACGTCCTGGTCATCGACGACAACGACACGATCCGTGAAGGCGTCGTCGCAGTATGCGAACGCCTCGGTCATCGAGTTACCGAGGCGCCTTCGGGCAACGAAGGGGTCAACAAGCTGAAGGCCGGCTCCTTCGATCTGGTGCTCACCGATCTGAAGATGGAAGGCCTCGACGGTCTCGGCGTGTTGAAGGCGGTGAAGGCGCACGATCCGTCGATCGTCGTCATGATCATCACGGCATACGCGACGATTCAAACCGCGGTCGAAGCGATCAAGCTCGGGGCGTTCGATTACATCGAGAAGCCGTTCAGCACCGACACGCTGCGGATCAAAGTCGATCGCGCGCTCGAGGTGCGCGGCACGAACGCGCGTTTCGATGCGACGAAAGAGCTGCTCAGCGGCGAGCCGATCAAGATCGTCGGCGACAGCGCGGCGATGCAGAAGATCCAGCAGATGATCGAGAAGATCGCGCCGAGCGACACGCACGTGCACATCAGCGGCGAGTCGGGCACCGGCAAAGAGGTGATCGCCACGGCGATCCATCAGCGCTCGCGGCGCGCGAACGGTCCGCTGATCCGCGTGAACTGCGGCGCTATCCCGGAGACGTTGCTCGAAAGCGAATTGTTCGGGCACGAAAAAGGTGCGTTCACCGGCGCGATCAAACGGAAGCTGGGGCGCTTCGAGCTGGCGAGCTCGGGCACCATTTTCCTCGACGAAATCGCGGAAATTCCGCTCGGCATGCAGGTGAAGCTGCTGCGCGTTTTGCAGGAAAAAGAGATCGATCGGGTCGGCGGCGAGAAGCCGGTGAAGATCGACGTGCGCGTCTTGTCGGCGACGAATCGTGATCTGAAGAAAGAGGTCGAGGCGGGACGGTTCCGCGAAGATCTTTTTTACCGTTTGCACGTGGTGCCGGTGCACCTCCCACCGCTGCGCGAACGCACCGACGACATCGTGCCGCTCGCGCGTTTCTTTTTGACCAAACTGGCCAAAAGAACAAACGCCTCGATCAACGAGCTGAGCAAAGACGCGGAGTCTTCGCTGCGCGCTTATCACTATCCGGGAAACGTGCGCGAGCTGGAGAACATCATCGAACAAGCGCTGGTGTTCGCGACGCCACCGACGATCGAAGCGACTGATCTTCCGGCGCAGGTTTCGGGCGCGAAGCCGAAAGATGGAACGACGTTTCAGATCCCGTCGGGCGACGTCGGGCTCAACGAGTTTTTGGAGCACGCCGAGCGGCAGATGATCCTCGCGGCGTACGAGTCTTCGGGTGGCGTGAAGACGGAGACGGCGCGGCGTTTGAAGATCAAAACGAGCGCGCTGTACTACAAGCTCGAGAAGTACGGCATTGGGACAGTCGCCGGGCGAAACTTGGAAGAGCCGCCGCCCGACGACGAGCCGGAGACTGTCGGTTAATGGGGCGTCCCACATTAAGCTATTGGATTTCGGTGACTAATTCTTGCCGCACTTCAGTTATCTGAGCCGCCGGCCCGCTGAAAAAGCGCCTGATCACGGAGTGGCCAGACAGGAACATGCCTTGCTAGTTTGAGAGCCGTGGTGTCCCGCGGGCACATAGGATGGGTAAAGGCGCTTTGTGCGTTTGCTCTCCTCGTCCCTGCCGCGGCCCTCGCCGAAATTCCTGCGGCGATCTCCCAAGCGCAGAAAAAAGTGACCGTTTCGCTGTCCCGTTTCGATTCGGCGAAGCTGAGCCTCGAGAAGACGCGCGATGACGCGGAAGCGCTCGAGCATCGCATCGCCGCGTTGAAGCGCCTGCGTTCTCGTGGTGCCGGAGACGCGGAGCTGGCGTCGTTGTTGCGCGAGTCGGTCGCGTCCGATGCGTCGCTTCGCGAGAGCACCAAAGAGCTGGAAGCGCGCGACGCGGAGGTGCGGCGTGCGGTGGTCGAAGCGTTCGCGGCGATCGACGCGCGCATCAAAGAGCTGAAGCCGCGGCTGTATCAGGGAGAGCTCGAGACGCGCCGTTCGATCGCACGGAACATCGAAGAGCTGCTCGCGTTGCGCAAAGAGCTCGGCCGCGTGATTCCGCGGTTGCGGGCGGCATCGAACACGCCGGAGCAGTGGCAGCGTTATCAGGTGAAGATCGATCCGCTCGACGGTCCGCAGGAGCTCGGCGAGAAGGCCGATTTCGTGGAGGATACGCGCGATCGTTTTCAGAAGAAGCTCGAGCAGCTTCGTGTGCTCATCAAAGACGCGCGCGAGGAGCAGGATCTCTCGCATGCGGCGAGCGCGTTCCAGACGGACACGCGGATCTTCGACGAGGAAGATCGCAGCGGCGGCCGGGTGTCGAAACGTTCGGGTACGACGGAGACGCTCGACAAGAGCGGCAACGTTCCCCTCGGTGAGGACGTGATCCCGTCGCCCCAGGCGCCGAACGAGCCGACGAATGGCTTCGAGGCGGATCCTTCGATTGGTGCGATCGATAATCCGGGCGACCGCGCTTCGGGTGGTAATCCGTCGCTCGTTGGGCCGGCGCAGCCGCAGCCGGGCGTTCTTTCGGGGAGCGTCGATCCGACGCAGTCGACGAAGCAGATTGATCCGAATGTGTTGTTGAATTTGCGGGTGGAGGCGCTGGCGGGTGGGGCGGCGGATTTGGCGACGCTGGAGGCTTGGGCGCGGGATTTGGAGCGGTTGGATACGTTCCTGCGTGCGAGGGCAACGGAGCTGCGAAAGCGTGGCAGGCAGCTCGAGTCCGATGAGGCTAAGGCGCTCGGAAACTAAACAGAGCGAGAGCGAGCAGAGCGAGCACGAGTAAAAGTCGTGCGAGTAAGCGAGCACGAGCACGAGAGCGAGCACCGAGCACGAGCAGACGGCCACCGGCAACGGCGACGGCGGCGGTCAACGTAGACAGTGACGGCCACGGCCACGGCCACGGAAAACTGCAAACGGAACCACAGCACACTGCACACGGAACCACGGCACACTCGAGACGGAACCACCGCAAACGGAAAACGGATCACCGAGCACGGATCACCGAGCACGGATCACCGAGCACGGCGATCGAGACCGCGAAAGATCAGACGCTACGAATCAAGCGGCTGAGCATCGCGCAGATGCGATCCGCAAGTTGTTGCGCGACAACGATCTCCTCGCGAGGAGCGAGCTGATCGATCTCAATGCAGTCGAGCGCAACGATCAGCTCCTTCGCTTCACCCAAGGCAATCGTATAAGAGGCCGCGCGAGACTTGCCGCGTTTGCCGACGCCCTCGCCGATGTTGTGGGGGATACTTCGCGAGGCGCGCTTCATTTGGCTGCGCAGATCTGCTTCTCCCTGCGGGAAGCGCGCGACGATCGTTCCGATGCAGCGATAGAGATCGAGCGCGCACCGGTAGGCGTCGAGACGGTGGAGATCATTTGTTCGTGGGGTCGTTAGCTCGTCCATGGGTTGCCTGCTCGCTCGTTGAGCCGTGCTCGGTGAGCCGTGCTCGGTGATCCGTTTTCCGTTTTCCGTGGTTCCGTCTCGAGTGTGCCGTGGTTCCGTGTGCAGTGTGCTGTGGTTCCGTTTGCTGTTTTCCGTGGCCGTGGCCGTGGCCGTCACTGTCTACGTTGACCGTCGCCGTCGACGTCGACGTTGACCGTGCACCCTTCCGTGCACCCTTCCGTGCACCCTTCCGGGCACGTCACGGAAGCACGGGCTTTCGTTTGGCTCGCTTTCGCTCGCCCTTCGCACTTTGTTTCGCTCGCGTCGTCACTTTCGGCCCATTATCGGGGCGTTTTTCGCCCCGTTGTCCTTCGGAATGATTTCCGTGATGCTCGCGCGCGCCGATGATCCTCGCGACGCTCGCCTTGGCCGCCGCGACCTCGACTGCCCCACCAGCCGTCGCCAACATCCGCCTCGCCCTCGGCACCGAGTGGGACAGCAACGCCCGCCGCGGCATCACCGGCGACCCCGCCCGCCCCGTCGTCAGCGACGCCGTCGCCCGCCTCGTCGCCGAGCTCTCCGCGTACACCCGCCCGCACGACGATCACGCCTTCGCCGCAACCTACGTGCTCGGCACCAAACGTTTCTTCGAGGAAGCCGCCGAGGATCTGCTGGTCCACAACCTCTCCGGCCTGAGCCAACACACGCTCGCCGAGTCCTGGTCCGCGACCACCTTCGGTTCCCTGCGCGCGAGCCGCATGCGCAACAACATGAGCAGCGGCACGCGCGACTACTCCGTGGTCTACGGCGGAGGCTCGCTGGAGCTGCGTCCCACCAGCGAGCTCACGCTCTCGGCCAATGGCTCGTGGACCAGCTTCACCTTCGTGCCGATGCAAACCTTGTCTTTCGTCGGTCCGACCGCCGGCCTCGACGCGAGTTACCGTCTCACCGACGAGATCTTCGCCGGCGCCCGCGGCCAGGTCACGTGGCGCAACTTCGAGGACTCGCGTTACGACACCGAACCGAGCGCGGGCGTGCGCCTCGGCTATCGCGGAAAATGGCGCGCGACCCTGGAGTATTTGGCGCGCTTTCAGCGTTCGACGAACAAGAGCGAGAACATCGATCGCCACCGCATCACGCTCTTCGCGATCACCCCGCTGTTCCTCGAAATCAACGGCACGCTCTCCGCCGCGCTCCAGATCAACGACGGTACCAGCCTCACCGACAACCTGCAGATCGCCGATGACGACGAGAACCAAAACAGCATTCAGGTCGGCCTCTCGCGCAAGATCGGCGGCGAGCTGGCGCTCGAAGTCCGATACGCGTTGTTCGCGAACCAATTCTCCACCGCGCCGACCAATTTTCTTCGCCAAACGATGTATCTCGGCGTCAGTTATCGCCTCGGAGACTGATGCGCGCGTTTTCCGCTAATCTGATCTTTTGGACACTGATCTTCGGGACACTGGTCTTCCGATCAGGTCCAGCGAACGCCGACGACACGCATTATCAAGATTATCCACTCGGCGGACGCTCGGTCGGGCTGGGGGGCGCTTTTACGGCGCTCAGCGACGATCCGAGCGGCATTTATTTCAACCCCGCGGGCATCGTCGACTCGACGAAGAGCTCGGTACAGATCTCCACCACGCTCTACGGCTTCGAGATCTCCGATACCTTTTTCTCCGCGGTGGAACGCGCCGCGGATCTCGATACCGTGGTCACCGAGCTGAACATCATCCCCACCTCGGGCAGCTTCATCACCACCATCGGCGGCAACGGCCCCGACGGACGCCCCGAACGCGCCTACGGTTTCGGCGCCTTCATTCCTTCCTATCGAAGTTTTTCAGTGCGGAGCGTCGCCACGATCCCCGTCGAAGAGCAGTTCGCCGGCTGCGATCAGCTCGCTTATCAGCGCAAAGTGCTCGATCGCTCCTATTATTTCGGCGGCTCTTACGCGCAGCGCATCGATCCATTGATCCGCTTCGGCGTCTCGACCTTCCTCACTTACCGAACGCTCTCCGATCTCGAAGAAACGTCGTGTTTTTCCAGCAGCGCCTCGCCGAATCAGCCGTTCGCCACCGCACAGACGAACCTCGACATGGGCGTCGCCTCCATACTCATGTCCCTCGGCTTGAAGGTGGACCTCGATCCCTATTGGACCGTCGGGATCAACGTCACCACGCCGAGCATTCGCGTCTTCGACACCGCAAACGTCCGCCTGACGCGCGGTTACGCAGATCCGGTGAGCGGACAAACCGAGTTTACGGTGCGCGAATTGCGCGGTGTCGAAGCGAACACCAAGGTTGGGACGAACCTCCGCCTCGGTGTTGCGTATGTCGTTCCGCGAAAATTGACCTACGTCGCCGATCTCGTGATGCACGCGCCGACGAAATTCCGTCTCTTCGAGCTCCCCGACGATCCCGATCTCCAGGGCTCGGTCACCATGGTCACCAACATCGAACGCCGCATCACGCTCAACCTCGCGACCGGGCTCGAGTATTTGATGGGAAAAAATTTCTCGATGTCCGGCGGGCTCTTCACCAACTTCAGCTCCGCGCCCGAGGTGCCTGGAAAAAAGGGCGAACGTTTCGACGAAGCGCGCCTCCCGTTCGTGAATGCGTTCGGCGGCAGCTTCGTGCTCGGATTCTTTTCGGAGCACACGCTGACCCGCGCCGGCGTGACGCTCTCCTACGGCAACGGATCCGATGTTGCCCCTCGTTTCGCGGGGATAGGCTCGTTCGGGCGCGAGACGGAGTACGTGAAAATCGACGTCTCGCAGCTCTTTCTCTTCTTCTTTATCTCCTCCACCTTTCGTTACTAGGGCCCCTTTCGAACCACCTTATACGACACATGACGTATCCAGCGATAATGTGGGCAACGAACGCACGGTTCGATCGATAACGTATTCATAAGGGCGGCGCGAAATAGAGCCCCCAAGTACACGAACCCAAAGGCAAAAGCAGCAAGGTGCTGCCTGCCACCAACGAGAGACACCAAAGCGGCCGAAAGCCGCTTACGAAAGAAGAGAACTACCATGAGCGCAATCCAAACCCTCGGCCGCATCGCTTTCCCCTGGCAGACCGAAGTCAAGAACGCTGACACCATCGCCGACTACGTCGGTGGCGACCGCGGCCTCGGCCGTGTTGTGACCGGCGGCGTCAACGCCACCGTCAAAGGCGCGCTCGCTCTCGAAGCCGGCCGCGAAGCCTTCAAACAGGGCGACAAGATGGTCGGCAACGTCGCGACCAGCCACTACGGTGACGCGATCATCAACGGCCTCGGCCTCGGCCTCTTCGGCCTCGCGGCGACGCAAATGGCGACCGGCGCGGTTGCTTCGGCCCGCTCGATGATCGTCAACGAAGGCAAATACGGCGCCGAGAGCAAGGAATAACTTCTTCCTTCTCTAGGCCTCGATAGAGTCGAAAGTGTTGGGCAGCGAGCCTCTCGAGGCTTCGCTGCCTTTCGCTTTTTCGAAGGCGCCACTGCCTCGGGATAGGCTGCGAGATCGTTCGGCTCGCGCGGCATCTCGCTGATCGTCGGGTTGAGTAGGCGATGCGCCTACGATAGGAAAGAAAGCTCATGGGCTATATCAAGCGTCCCGGCGAAGGCATCGGCTCCTCGATTCTGAAGACGACCGATCAGCTGAAGAGCTTCGCTTCGCTGAGCGCGGAGACGCCCGAGCTCGAGAAGAAAACCAAAAAAGAATATCGCGAGAAGAGCGAGCCGCTGCGCGCCAACATGGCGACCGCGGACGCGGTGAAGTCGAAAGACGCCGAGCCGCTTCAAGATCAGCTGCACCTCAACATGCTCGCGCTCCAGGATCCGATCCAAGCAGCGATGGCGGAGCGCGTGCTGCGCGAACACGCCGAGTCGCTGGAGCTGATCGCGCAAGGTAAACCGCCGATCACTTCGCTCGAAGACAAAGAGGTCCGCACGCTCTACGCGCTCGCCCGCGACCAGCTGTCGCGCGAAGAAGCGCATATGTTGCGGCTGATCGAGCCGCTGATGACCCCGCAACAACGCGAGGGCTATTTCGGCGTCCGCCAGTCGGACTACGTCAAGGAACGAAGCGCGCCTTCGACCCGCGAAACCGCGAAGATCGGCGCGGAGGTCGTCTCGCCGCTCTTGTTGCCGACAGGCATGCTCACGCTCGGAAAAGCCGCAGGGTTGTCCGGACATCCGCTGACGATCGCCATCGCGGTCAGCGCGACGGTCGGCATGATGGGCGTCGAGTACATGCAGAAGAACGTGACCGCCACGCGCGGCGCTAACTTCTACGGCGTCAACGTTCTCGAAGATCCGTCGCTCGGAAACGATCTCCTGCGCATGAAAAATCTCGCCGAGGAGACCGCGAAGCTCCCGCCCGAAAAGCGCAACGTCGAAGGGCTCGAGCGCGATCTCGCGGTCTTCGATCAGCTGCTCGAGATGCGGAAAGACGCGCTCGGCGACAAAGACGACGCGCGCGTGGTGGCGATGTTCTCGAGCCACGCGTCGGCGCTCAGATCGGCGATCGCTTCCGCGGGAAACGGCAAAATACCCGCCGATTTCGCGAAATCCGAGGCCTCTTTTCTCGCGGCGACCTCGACCGTCGATCTCTCGGCGCTCTCGGCGAACCTCAAACCGACGGGCCAGATCAGCGAAGAAGATTTCCGCAAAGGGATGAACGCGGTGGTCGACGGGCTCAGCCGGCAATTGTTGCAGACGACGAACCCGGCGCTCGAACGCACGCTCGCCCGGCTCGATGCGCAGTACAAAATCGGCGAACAGCTCGAAGACGGCGTGAAATCGCCGCGGCTCCCAGAGAACGAGATCGCCGCGCTGCGCGCCATCGTCAGCTCGAACGCAAATTTCTCGGAGACGCTGGGCATCGCACCGCTGGTGATCGCGGGCGCGGTCGAGCTGAAAGACATCTGGCCGAACGCCACCATACAGATCTCCGAAACGGAGACGCTCGACGCCCGCGTGTTGCTCAAAGACATCGAAAAAGCGCGCTTCGGCAAAGAAGGTGATCAGCTCCAGATGTTGGCGAAGTTCGTCGACTACGGGAGCACAGGTTTGTCGATCGCGTCGATGAGCGCGGTGTTGTTGCTCGGCGGCGGGTTGTTCTCCATCCCGGCCTCGGTGATCCCGCGCCTGCTCGGCGTCCTCGGTGCGAACAAGCTGAAGCAAAAAGGCCTCGAGCTGGAAGCGCTGCAAAACGTGGATCTCGCGAAGGGCCGTCCGATGGTGAACGAGTACGAGCTCGTCCTCGATCGGATGCGCGAACCGGCGGCGCTCCTCGAAGGAGATGCGGCGGCGATCAAGAAACGTTTCGGTGAAGAAGTCGCGCTGATGCAGTCGCTGTTTCAGTCGATGGAGCACGATCTCTCGTTCCTCGATGACGCGGGACGCGAGTCGTTCATGAAGTTGCGCGGGCCGATCTACGGATCGCTCGTCGAGATGGGCACGAAGCTGCACGAGCTCGCGAATTCGGACGCGGAGGTCTCGCAGCTGCGCGCAGGTTTCACCGAGGCGTGGAGCAAGTTGTTCTCACCGGACGTGTTGCGCACGGTGAACGCGAGCTTGGTGCGCGAGTCGGCGTTTGCCGATGTCGAGACCGACACCTTCACGCGGTATTCGACGGCGAAGCTGCAGATGCTCGAACGCGCGGTGACGATCGTCTCCAGCCGGACCGAGTCGTTCGCGGAAGTGGTTCAAGGCTGGGAGAAACACGGCGTACACAACACCGAAATCTTCCGGCAAGCGCAGGAGCTGCGCGATCTGCGGCAACAGGTCGAAGCGCAGCGGGGCAAAGGCGCGCTCAACTACGTCAAAAAGAAGCTCGGCATGTACAAAGGTGCGGAGATCGACGCGGTCGATCGCTTCGCGATGAGCATCATCGAGGAACGGTTCAAGGCGGCGTCGTTGCCGGCGATCATCGAGATCGCCAAAGATCCGCAGAAGATCGCGGCCAGCGTCCAAAAAGAGCTGGAGACGCGTTGGCCGATCAACGAGGACCGCAGCAAAGAGATCGCCGGTGAGCTGCTCGCGGTGGTCCTCGAACGGACCATGGCCGCGGTCGGTCCGTGGAGCGCGGTAGATGCGCCGAAGGTGAAGCTGAAAGCGGAGATCGATCCGCCGTCCGATCATCCGCCGTTCACCGTGAAAGCGGAGATCAAAGGCGGCGGCTCGATGAGCGTGGTGGTCAACGCCATGGGTATCTGCGAGCCGGATCAGATCAAGATCGATCTCGGTGAGAACATTTTGAGCCGCGTGGCGAGCCATGCGGTGGCGAATCACGCGGCGTTTTCGCAGTCGGCGATCGACGTGAAGTCGACCGAGCTCGTCCAAAAAGACGGCGAAGATTATGTCTTCCGTGTCACCACGCGCGACCGTCAGACGTTCAACGTCGCGGTCACGCCCGATGGTTTCGCGCGTTACGACTCGATTCGTTGACCCTGAGGCCCGATTCGGCGAAGAGTCTCGGTGATGGTCGCGCACGGGCTCCCGGTTCCGGATAAGTGGCTCGTTCACCAACTCACCATGTTCTTCGAGGGTGAGACGACCAAAACGGGGGCCACGGCGTTCGCCGCCAACATGGTGCTGACGCTCCGCTTCGACGCGGATCCCACGGTGTCCATCCCCGCGCTCCGCGAAAAAGATCTCGCCGTGCTGCGAAAAGCGCAGGCCATGGAGCTGATCGCCAGCGGTCCGCTCACGGCCGGCAAACATCAGCTCGAGAGCTTGGAGTGGGCGGCGGACGATCCGCGCCTCGGCGTGCTCCGTTATCTGGTGATCTATTTGCCCCGCGGCGCGCACCTGTACTCATTGACAGGTACCCACATCGCCAACCGCTTCGACCCCATCCGCCCGCAGATCATCGATTTCGCGCGCGCGTTCATCGAAGAGAACAAGGAGTAAGACGTGAAGATCGATCTCGGGATCGTGCGAATGGAAATGCCGGACGGTTATCTTCCGGCGACGCTTTTGACCATGGGCCCCGAAGACGTCAAAGGGACAGCGAGCGCCGGCGGGCCGATGATGCCGACGATGTCCAAAACCTCGAAGGAGGTTTCGTACCGGCGGGTGCTCGCGGTGTCGTTTGCGCCGCTCGAAGTCGATGCGGTTCCGGCTGAGGTGCTCCTGCGCGGCATCACCGATATCCAAGCGCGCGCGCGCGGAAAGACGGTGGTCACCGAAGATCGCGCGATCGGCGCCGCGCCCGGAAAATATGTGGAGATCCGGCACTCGGCGGAGATGACTCCGGTCTACTCCATGGCGCTGATGACCTTCGCCGAGAAGCAGCTCCGTTCCTTTGTCTTCACCATGCTCGATGAGCCCGCGGTGGTCGACGAGTGCCGCAAACACTTCAACGCGATGATGGCTTCATTGAGCGCAGGTCTTGCGATGCCGGCAGATGCGCCGGCCGCACGCAACAAACCGCCCGCGCCCGGACCAAAACGGACCCGTTAGTTCACTTTGAAGATGACGGGCCCGCTCTTCTTTTCGAGCACGATCCGATCGACACATTTTTGAACCGTCACGCTGTTGGGACAGCGGACTTCCGTCGCCTCAGTCCTCACGGGAGGAGCCCCTTTTTTCGGCTTTTTTGGGGGCTTTTTTGAGACCGTGAGCGGAACTCGAAGCTCGCACAAGGACGAGCCCTTCTTCAGCACCATCAATCGAATCGTGTGCATGTCGGCTTCTAAACCGCCGAGCACGATCTCGTTGAGATAGATCGCCGGGGAAGCCGCGGGAAGCGTGAGGCGCGCGTTGCCTTTGTTCCTCGCGTTTTGCGCTTCGTACATGCCGAGCATCGCTTGGCTCTTGTTGTAGTTCATCTGTGCCGCATAGAGCTCGCGCAACGCTCCCCGCGAGGTGCGCTGCGCTTCGGGCGCCGGCGCGTCGTTCACGAACTTCGCGCGATCCATGTTCTCGATGCTGACCACACCGTTTCGCACGGTGATGTCGACGCCGTATTTATCGAGCTCGTCGCACTCTTCGACGGTCGGAAGCGGCGCCATGTAGCCCGACATACCTTCGAGCGAGAGCTGCACTTCTTTCGCCGCTTCTTCAGCGAGCGCAGCGGCTTCCTTCGCGCGTTGCTCGAAGTAGTGGCGTTCGTTTCGATCACGCTCGAAGCGGGCGATGATCGAGGCGCGGTCGGCGACGTCTCGGTAGAACAAGCCGAAGGCCGCGAGCAGCCAGCCACCATCTTTGACGTTGGGATGATCGGCGCGGCGCTTCAGCACGATGCGTTTCGCAAAAGCATCGACCGATTCGCCTGAGGTTCGCGACAAACGATAAGCCGCGCCCGCATTGCTGACGCTGTCATCGTCGTTGCGCGCAGCCATTTGGCGCGCGAGGAGTTGCTTCAGCTCCGCGGCGCTCCACGAAGGCGACACCTCTTCTGTTGTTGGTGCCGCGATCGCTAAGAGCGCCGCGAAGAGACTTGAGATCACGTGTTGAAGCTAGACCCGCAGCCGCAGGTCGTCTTCGCGTTCGGGTTGTTGAACTTGAACCCGGCGCCGGAGATGCCCATGACGTAGTCGATCACCGTGCCCTCGAGGTGCATGGCGGAGATCGGATCGACGTACACCGTCAGCCCGCCGAACTTCATCTCGAAGTCACCGGCTTTCGGCGCGTTGTCGAAGTCGAGGCCGTACTGGAAGCCGGAGCATCCACCGCCCTGCACGAAGATGCGGAGGCCGTGCGCGTCGAGCTTTTCGGCGCTCATCGCTTCCTTCACCATCTCGATCGCCTTGTCGGTGAGGGAGACTGGGGGTTCCTCGTCTGCACCAAGAATCACGTGCGACGGAGCGGCGGTCGTCTCCTCGGGCTTCTGCAGTTCCTGAACGTTCGTGTGCATCACGACGGGGACGTTAGCGCTCGCGCCGCCCACCAGCAAGCAACATCAGCGAATGCGGAAGCTCACCCGGTCGCTCTGCCCGAGCTCGGCCTTGAAACCCCCGCCCTCGATCCTCCCGCGTGAGCTCGATTCGACCGGCCGGGAGCCGGGGAGGACCATGAGATCCAACGGATCTCCGATACTTGTGGTGGTCACGCTCAGCTCAGCCCCTACCTTTTCGGGAATCGACGTCTTCGCGTGAATCATCACCTCGACCACACCGTCGCCCGGCTCGATCTTCTCTTTGGCCTCGATCGCACCCAGGGAGACCGCCGTCGTTCCCGTGAAGATGCGGATCCCGTCGAGCGCGCGTCCGGCCAACATCGATCGCACCCGCGCGCGTTCTTTGTCGGAATACTTCCCGTCGCGATCGGTGTCGGCGAGCAGATTGAACGCCACGCGCGCATCGCCGCTCGGAATGCGGATCGCCGCGATCACGTGAAGGTCGCGCGTGTTTGCTGTCTCCAAGAACAGTGCACGTCGCACGGAACGTTTATGCGCTTCGGCGATCCCGGCGATCCCTGAGAGGGCTGCCGCGAGCACGAGCGCACTAATGACCGTGGCCGGCGAACGCACCGAACAACTTCACCAACACCGGCAAAGATGCGGTGTCGGGCCGTTTGAGCTTGGTCATGCGCGGCTCCATCGTCGCACGCAACGCGCGTTGTTGGACGCCGGGTGGCGCGTACCGCCCGTCGCCGTCGAGATCGACGAGCACCGGGTTGGTGAACGCGTACGGATAGGCGACGGTCGTGCGCGACGGCGAAAGATTGCCGAAGGGATTGAAGTCGATCCCGAACGCTCCGGCGATCGAGCCGAGCGCGTCGCTCACTTGAATGCTCGGAACTTCGAGCGGCGTGACGACCGGCCACAAAGACTTCGTGCCGATCACTTCGACGAGCACATAACCTTCGCCGTCGACGGCGATCGCTTCGTCGAGCGCCGCGAGCGTCGTCTTGTCGCCTTCGATGGTGCGGACCGCTTCGCCGTTCCGGTAGATCAAGACGCGATCGATATCCATCCACGGCACCATGTCGTTTTGCACGTGAACCCGCACGCTGCCGTTGTTCGCAGTGACCACCTCGCCCATGCCGCATTTGGTGCGCAGCAGATCGACGCCCGCCTGCGTGTGGCACGCGCTTCCTTCGACCTCGAAGCGGATGAACGGCCCGTTCGTCAGCATGGCGCGCTGATTTTTGATCGCGGCGACGATCTCCACTTCGGAGATGCCGCCGACCGTGTCGTCGGAGACGGGAACATAGGTGCGCGGCGTACCCGGCTCGTCTTCCAGCGAGTGTGTGTCGCTGTTGGCCATCGCCGTGTAGATGAAACCTTTGTCGAGCATGGCGAACCAGTCTTCCATGCCGCCGGGGAACGCGACCTTGCCGCTACTGTCCCGAAGGACAGTGCCCGCAGGCGGGATCTCTTCGAGCGGCGGAATTTTTCCGGACGGGAGAATCTCCGGCACGCGGTAGCTGTGCATCAGCTCGAAACGTTTGCCGTTGTACAGCTCGATGGCGTCGAAGTTGTACGTGAACTTATCTTTGCCGAACTCCGGACCCTTCGGTGCGAGCAGCGAGTCGTCGTCTTCGGGCTCACCGGTGTCGGGATTGAAGTTGTAGTTGTTGAAGTAACCGAGGATGGTGTCGCGCGGGTGGTTGACCTGCACCACCGTGTTCTCCGGCCCGAATTTGCCGAGCGCGCGCAGATCGGTGAGCAGCGCTTCCGGCGGGCGGCCCGACCATTCGAAGGCACCTTTGGTGATCGGCCCCGGATCGTAGCTCAACGGAAAGCCGTTGAAGTGACCGATCTCCAGCGTGGTCATCTCCAGGCCGATCATGCCCTGCACCCAGCCGTCGAGGCCCAGCTTCGCGATGTATGGGCCGTAGTCGGTCACGAAGTTATGATCTGAAGAACAGGCGATATCGACACCTTCGATCGCACAATGGGCGACGCGATCTTCGAGCGGGATCGAGGAGTCGACGGAAGGATCCGCGTGCAAGTGATAGTCGCCGGAGGCCCAACCTTCGGTGTCGAGCGCGTGGATCAATGTCGAGCCCACTTCGACGAGCTCACCCGCCTTCACTTCGATCTGCTCTGCGGTGATCGTGTATTCGATGCCGCGCGAGCACACCGCTCGATATTTTCCGGGGCGGACTTTGTCCGTCTTTTGTCCTGAGGGCGCGTAAACGATGTGCTCGATATATTCGCGCGTGCTCGGATCGTTCGCCGAATCGGGGATCAGATCCGTCGGCCGAATGTGTTCGCCGAGCTGAAGATCGTAGAGGAAATCTTTCGGATCGATGTTCGCTGCAGCGGCCGGAAATGTTCCCACCAAGGTACATTTCGCGGGCAAAGCGCGTCCGTTTTGATCGTGCACGCGCACCGCGACCAGCCCGGCCGGCGGAATCTCCAGCTCCGAGGTGATCGTCTGACCTTCTTTGACCTCGAAGGGGATTGGCTCGCTCGCGAAGCGGCCTTCGGCGAGCACGCGCACCGTATATTTGCCGGGCTTGTAGCTGCCTTTGAACCAGCCGCGCGAGTCGGTCGTGTGTTGGCTGTACGGGCCGCCGTTTTCGTCGAAGGTCAACACGTCGACGCCGATCTCCGGTTGATGCGTACGCGCCTCGCGCACGTAACCCGCGAAGGTTCCCACGGGAAATGCGCGGATCTCGTGGACCACATCGCGGATCGAAGCGACGTCGCCGCCGCCGATCATGAAGTACTTCTTGTAGGAGAACGACTCGCGCGGTGCGAGACGCGACGGTGCCGCGCCCATGAACGCGCCGGTGAAAGAGGACGCGATGAACGGCACCACGAAGCTGTCGGCGGGCGCGTCGTAACCGGTCGCCGCCACAAAAGACAGGTCAGGATCGGTAATGCCGCTCATGAAACCGTAGGAGATCGAGTGGCCGCGCGTCGCGAGGAACGGTGTCACCAAACCCGGAAGCTTCGGCAGCTCCGGAGGCGTTTGATAGAGACGCTCCAGCGTGTAGCGCAGATCGAAGCCGGCCACTTCGCTGAAGACGTCGTTGCCCGCGCCGAACAACAAGACGTCGCCGACGGGGAGCTTGAACCCCTCGAGCTGATCGGAGAGCGAGAAGATGCCTTCGCCCGGCAGCTCGACGGGGCTGGTGCCTTGATTGATCACCGTGGTGGTGATCTCCACGTAACGTTTACCGGGACGCAGCAGATATTCGTTCTGGAAGATCAGCTCGCTCGCATCGACCAAGAGATCGTTGATCGTCTGCGCGACGAACAAAAACTCCGCGCCGCGCCCGCGCACGATCACCGAAGCGGAGCCGTCCTCGTACTCTTTGACCACGATGCCGTTCTCGTTCGGGCGCATCGCTTTCAAGAAGATCGCCGGGAACAGCTCCGAGAAGTTGTCGTAACCGACGCCGCCGCTGCTGTCACCGGAGGCCTTGGGCCGCACCAGATCTGCGTCGATCAGCGAGCCTCCGTACAGACCGAAGCCCCGCGAATAACCGGTGCCTTGGATGACGACACGCACCTGTTCGTTCGCCAACAGATAGTCGCCGACCTCGCCGAGGGCACCTGGCCCTCCGATCAGGTCGACGCGCGACGTGATCTGTTTGGCGGTCACCTGCGCAGTCTTGCTGGAGCAAGATCCGGTGAACACGAGCGCGAAAGAGAGTGAAGAAACGATCCCAATGCGGCTGCGCATCAGGAGCAGCAGACCATATCTGCTTTAGAAATTGTACTGCGCCAGCGCGGAGAGGCGGTTATTTTCCAGCTCGCGGCCGCGCTGTTCTTGAGCGAGCGTCGCGTTGATCGTGAAACGCAGCGGCACGTCGCTCACGTAGTAGCTGAGACCGAGGGTGTGTTCGTTGACCGAGTCGACGTCGAAGCGGTGGTTCGGATCGAAGTACGCAAAGCGATAAGCCGCTTCGAGATTCCAGATGCGATACGACCACTGCGCGTGCAGGCCGAAGGAATTCACGCGAGGGGTTTGAGCGGTCGGGAACGTCGTGCGCTGGTAGAGCAGCTGGCCTTCGATGCGGAGATCTCCAAGGCGAAGAATCAACGAGGTTTCCAGGCCTTTGACCTCTTCTTCGAAGAGATTCGGCAGCTCGCCCGTGGTGCGCGTATCGGTGAATCCGCCGACGTTCAACGCGACCCACTTGGTGAAGTACAACGAAAAACGCGCGAAGCCCGCGGGACGATCGTTGTCGTTGAGCGCGAGCGTCTCGGTGCGTCCGTTCGTCAGCGCGATCGCGTAGCCGATGTCGAAGCCGTCGTCGGAGAGGCCGAGACGTTGCCGCGACAACATCAGACCGATCTGCCTGCCTTGGCGGAGCCCGGGGATCTCGAAGCCCTGCGTCGGTGCGACGCCGCGTGATTCGAGCGGCACGTCGATGAAGGTGCGGTCACCTTCGTTCTCCAATTCGCCGACGTCGTACGGCGCCTTGAAGCGGCCGAGCGTGATCTGGGCGTGGCGCGAGAGCTGGTAGGCGAGGAAAAGATCGCGCGGGCCGACGTCGAGCTCGGCGTTCGCTTGATTGAAATCTTCCGTGCGCTGCACGCTCGACTCGAGCGAGATGTACGCGAGGAGATCGTCCCCGTACGCCGCGTTGAAGCCGATCCGCGCGTTGCCCACGCGGAAGCCGTCGTTTCGGCCGATGAACGTGGAGAGCGGATCGTTCTCCACCACTTCGCCGATCACCTTGAGATAACCGTCGAAGCTGAAACGCAGCTTCGATTTCGGTTCTTGCTCCGCGGTGTGGCTGTGTTCGTGATCCTCGTCTTCGTCGTGCAGATGATCGTGCGCATGACCCGTGGTGGTCGAGTGATCATGCGTGTGGCCGTGTTCGTGTGGATGCGTGTGATCGAACGTTCCGTGGCGGTGCGAGTGATCGTGAATGTGGCCATGCGGAGGTTCATGTTCTGCATGCGTGTGGCCGTCAGCGCCATGCGTGTGGCCATCGTCGCCATGCGTGTGGCCATCGTCGCCATGCGTGTGTTCGTGACCCTCGCCGCCTTCGTGCGAATGGGTATGCGAGTGTTCTTTGCCGCCGTGGGTATGCGAGTGGCCGTGTTCGCCGCCCTGATCGTTTGGCTGATGCTCGGTCCCGCCTTCCGGCATCTTCGCGCGCGGCAGTGTTCCGCTGTCTTCCGGAAAGACGATTCCCGCGGTCGAAGTATCGGTTTGAGCGAGACCTGGCCGAGAGTACAGGTAGACCACCGCGAGGGTCACCGAGAGGGCCAAACGTTGAATGCGGGGCATGTGCGTGCACCTCTAATGCGATCAGGGTTCATTTTCCAGCGGCAAGGCGCGTTCGAGCGCCATCGCTGGAGGCTGGATGCCGATCAAGGCTGCGATCGTCGGTGCGAGGCGGGTCATCGCATACGGCCGAGAATCGACTCGCCGTGCGACACCCGGCCCGGCGATCACCACCGGCACCGTCGAATCATAGGTGTACGGCGTGCCGTGCCCGGTCCCATAACCCCGCGCTTCATCGGGAGCGACGTAGTCGATCACGTCGTAGGGCCGCTGCAAAAACAACACGTCCGGATCGCGCGGCGCGAAGCTCGAGCCGGCGAACAAGGTCCGGTATGGCTCGACCATCTGTGAGATTTCGGTCGAGGGCCGAGCATCGAGGACCTCGGGCATGCGCCGCAGCGCCTGGGCCACCGCCCGCTGGTAGGGAAGCTTGTCCGCGACCGGCGCGGTGAACGACAAATAAACGCGCGGTGGATTGAGGTCGAGCAGCTTGGCGATCCCCGGTTTTTTCGGATCGACGCCGGCGAGCGCCGCATCGATCACCTTGCCCAGCTTGCGCGGATCGACGCGCTCCGCACGCAGCCCAAAAGACGCAGAGGTCTCCGGCATCGGCGCGGTCCCGTGATCCGCGGTGATCACGTAGAGCGTCGCGCCGGCTCCGACCTGGCGTTCGATGTGATCGTGCAGCTCGCCGATCGCTCGATCGATCCGCAACAAGATGTCGAACGCTTCGTGTGAACGCGGCCCGTAAAAATGTCCCGCATAGTCGAGCGTCGATATCCCGACCGCGAGCAGATCGACCGTCCCGCGTTTGCCCAGCTTCTCCTCGGTCACCGCCGCTTTGGTCATCGCCACCAGCGATTCGAGCGCGTGCGGCGTGGCGAGATAGTTTTCGTAATACGACGCGTTCGGCTCGCTCAAACCTTGGCCGAGCTTCCGCGGAAAAGTGCGGCCGAGCCCTGTGCAGTCGGTCTCATCGGGCATCTGATCGGGACCGGCGATGGTGTTGTAATCGAGCTCCGGCCGCAGCCGATCCCACACCTCGCCGAAAGACTTCGCGGGAGAACGTTCTTCGTTCACCGCCGTCATCCACTTCGGTTCGAGCGCATCCTTGTTCCACTTCGCCGAGATGAACTTCGCGCTCGGCCGATCGAACCACACCGCCGCGTACGGCGCCGCGCCCGCGAGCAGGATCGCCGCGCGATCTTTCAGCGCGATCGAAACCGTGCGGCTCTTCCCTTGCGTCGCCAGCTCGAGCGCATCGGCGAGCACCGGCGCGCGCAACAGAAACGGCGCACGGCCTTCGACGCAGCTCACCCGTTTACCGGCGTCGTCGTACCAATAGTTGGCGACCATCCCATGTACGTTTGGCCAGGTACCTGTACCGATGGTCGCATGCCCGGGCGCAGTCTCAGTGTTCGCGTATTCGTAACGCATGCCCGAAAAATAGGCGCCGCGTTTGCTGAGCTTCCCGATCCCGCGCGTCAGATGTTCGCCATACTGATCGAGATAGATGCTCCCCAGCTGATCGACGGTGATCAACACCACCAGTTGGATGCGGTCTCGCGGAGCCGCCGTCGCTTCTTGCGCGAAGAGCGCGAGCGCCAAAACGCCGAGCGCGCGCTTCACTTCTTCTTGCCCTTCTTCTTCGGCGCGGGCTTCGCTTTTTCCTCGAACAGCTTGAAACGGTAAGGCTGGGCCGCGCCGCTGAAACGCCGCATGCGCAGCGACTCCAAGGTGGTGGCCACACAGTTGTAGCTCTTCTCTTCGGCGAGCTCGCGCGGATCGAGGCGCACGTCGTAAACGCGGCCGTCGGCGCGCACTTTGAACGAGACCCAAGCGTCTTTGGTCCTCGAAGCTCCGCAGCGTTCCATGCGCGGTTCGAGCGCAGCGAACGCTTCTTGGACTTCGGTTTCGGCGAGCGGCTTCGGGCCGGCACCTTCCTCGAAGATCGCCGCCAGCTCCTCGCCGTTACATTCGACGGCACCCTGTACCCAAGTACAGGTGGCGTTTCCTTCGCGTTCCACGCCTGTTTTTCCGAGGTAAACGCGCACCGTTAGCTTTGAAAGATCTTTGTCGAGCGCCAGCGAGATGGCGCGTTCGGCGTTCGCCATCACGGCCACATCGTTCGGGCAAGTTCCGTCTTGTGCAGGACAACGTTCGTCGCGCTCTTCGCGGGAAGCGACGCGCATCCTTCCGTCGAGCGATTCGTGGAGCGACTCGGCGAGCGCACGCGTCAGTCGCAAGAGCGTGGGATCCTGCGGCGGAGGATTCGGCGCGTACACCGGAAAGACGACGGTCGCGGCCTTCTCTGCTTCACCGGACGCCGCCGAAAGCACGGCGAGAATCAGCACGGCCTTCATGCGCGCGGAGCATGCACGAGCAGCACTATTCAGTCGAGATCGATGGGGATCCGAAAGCGGATCGCCTCACCGTCGAAGGGACCAACGTTCATCGCTTCCATGGCAACACGCAGGCAACGACCCAGCGGCGCTGTGGAAACGAGCGCCGGTGCGATCGCCGAGATCTTCACGGTGCCGTTCGGATCGACGAGCAAATCCATCTCCACGCGTCCGAAGATCCGGTCGTCGATCGGCGTCTGATCTTGAGCTTTGATACAACGCCCGACCTCCTTCGCTTGAAAGCGGAGCGCTGCCACGAGATCGACGTCGGTCGCCCGCCGTGGGCGGAGCCCGCTCATCAATACCGGCTCGAGCTCGGGACAAGAGAGCACCTCTTTTTCGCGCGCGCACACCGCGCGTCCGATCGACCAGGCACCCGGCACCCCGCGCACGAAATGTGTGATCCACAAGAGGCGCTCGTTCGGTTCCAGGTCGAGCACTAGGATCCGGTCGGCTTCGACGAGCGCGGCTTCGTCTTGGACCTCGGGCGACGCCGTCTCACCGGTCGGGCGGCGAGCGCCGACAGGTGCGGGCCGCACGGCAAAACCTTTGTCCGAGAGAACGCGCACCACTTCGCGCTCCAGCTTGGTGCGCTCCTGTTCGACCGCCGCGCTGCACGGTTTCGCGCACGTCATGCCGAACAAAACGATCAGCGCCGCCGCGCTCACTCGGGGAGTCTACCTTCGCGCACGGCTTGTGGGTACCATCGCGCCGAATGCGAGCACACGCGATCTTCGCAGTCACGCTGCTCGCGCTCGTCGTCACCGCGAAACCCGCAGGCGCCGCGACCGATCGTCTCGCTGTCCTTCCCATCGTTCTCGAAGGTGAACATGGAGGCGCGACGATCTCCTCGATCTACGACGACGTCGCCGCCGCCGCCGTGATGCGCATCGGCGTCCGCGTGATCTCTTACGAAGAAATGTTCGCCGCCTCCGAAGAAGGCCTCGGCGATCGCGTGCGCGATTGTGGCTCGGACACGGCGTGTGTCGCTTCGCGCCTTCGTTTGTTCAACGCGCGACTGGGTTTGGTGCTGGTGCTCGACTTCAGCTCGAAGCCCGCGCTGATCCGCTTGCAGCTCCTCGACACCGGCGATTCGCGTTTGGTGCAAGCGTCCGTCGGCGAAGTCAGCGGTGGCAAAGAAGAGATCTCGGCGAACATCCGAAAACGCGCCGGCGAGCTGCTCGATGCCGCGAAATACACGCGTGCGGGGCGCGTGTTGGTCGACGTTTCTCCGCCGAACGCACGCGTTTCGCTCGGCGGCTTGGAGCCGGATCCCGGCACGCCGAATCGTTTCACCGTCGCGCCCGGGAGTTACACCGCGATCGCCGCGCTCGACGGCTGGAGCTCCGCGCAAGGCCAAGTCACTGTGGAGAGCGGCCAAGAAGCGAAGATCAGCTTGGAGCTCAACGAAGAGACGTCCATCCTCGAATCACCGTGGTTATGGGCGGTGATCGGCGCAGTGGCCATTGGTACAGGTATCGGGATCGCCGTCGCCACCGACAAAGATCCCAAAGTGCTCTGCTTGGTTCAAAACGGCGTCAACCCCGACTGTCCGGAATGACAGGTGATACGCTACGGAGTCCGGTCGCTCGAGCGAAGACGTTCCAGCTCGGCGCGGAGCTTGCGGAGGTTTTCGCGGCGGCGCGGTGTGTCCGCGGAGCCGAGATCGATCTTCAGGTCGAGCTTGATCTGGATGGCCCGCCCTTTGTCTTCGACCGAGGTCAGCGTGCGGATCAGATCGTCTGCGCGCGCGATCAGACTCCGCGCTTCGTCGTCGATCGTCGGCGGTGGAACTTCCACAGCCGCGGTGCCGTTCGTCTCCGGCACCGGTAGAGCCTTCTTTTGCAGCGCTTTTTTTTGCTTCTGCGGAGCGATCCGCTCTTCTTCTTCGACGGGCTCCGGCTCTTGTTCGACAGGCTCGAGCGACTGCTGCGCCTGCACGACAACTGGACGATCTTTTTCGGTTTCCTGCTGCGCCGGTTGAATGATCGTCGGCTGCGCGACCATCACCCGCTGCGCCACGATCACCGCGACCACTGCGCTGATCACCGCGGTCAAACAGACGCAGGCGATCAACACGCCGAGCGAGATCCCGGGGCCGCGCGTGAGGAGCTGCTGCGTCAACATCGGCGCGGGCAACATGGAGATCGGCTCTGAGCCCGCCGGATCGCGCACGCTGGGGAGCGGGCGAGCCGCATGATTGCCGGATCCTTCTTTGCCCCAGACCTCGGTGGCCACCGTCTTCGGCGCGTCGTGCGACTCGACGAAGGTGCGATCGCCCTTGCTGTCCTCTTGGCCAGGTCCAGTGATCGCTTCGACGCGGACACTTTCGCGACGATCGGGGCGTACACCCGCTCGCTGCACGAAGACACGCGTCGGCTCGTTGTCCTGCGGATCTTCGACGGGCAGCGGCAACGACAACAACGCTTCGATCTCGCGCTCGCGTTCGATCTTGGTGTCTCCGAACAATTCGTCGATCAACGCGCGCATGCCGCCAGTCGTGTGCGACGCGGGAACGATCGTGCGCAGGCCTTTTAGGAACTCGCCCGCGGACTGATACCGCGCTTCTTTGGCCGGCTTCAGCGCACGTTCGATGACGTCGTCGAGCCCGCTGGGAACATCGGGACGAAACTCCGAGGGCTTGGAGAACTTCGGATTTTGCGATGCGGCCATCATCTGCGGCAACGGCCCGCGTTTGACGTAGTTTCTGAGCGCGAGCATCTCGAACGCCACCACACCCATTGCGTAAACGTCGGCGCGCGCGTCGACATGATCGCCGCTCACTTGTTCGGGCGGCATATATCCGACGGAGCCCATCACCACGCCGGTGCGCGTCTTCCAGTCTTGGAGATTCGATTTGCCGAGACCGAGATCGATGATGTGGATCAGTCCGTCTTCACCGATCATCAAGTTCTTCGGCGAGATATCGCGGTGCACGACGCCGAGCGGATTGCCGCTCGCATCGGTCGCGGTGTGGAGCGCCTGTAATCCTTCGAGCGCGCCGGCGATCGAATCGACGACGCTGGCGATCGAAGCGTGACGTCCCGACTTCAAGATCGCGTCGAGCACCTTCGACAGCGGCCAGCCGGTGACGTATTCCATGGTGATGTACAAAGTGTCGCCGACCGATCCTGCGTCGTAGACCTTGGCGACGTGTTTCGACTCGACGTTGACCGCGACCTCAGCCTCATGCGTGAAACGCGCGACGAAACCTTTCTTCTTCGCGAGCTCTCCGTGGAGCCGCTTCACAACAACGGGCGTCGGAATTCCGCGGTTCGGGTTGTAAGGGCGCGCGAGGTGGACGTCGCCCATCGCGCCGCGTCCCAGCGCTTTCAACAGGACATACGCTCCGAAAGGCCGCGGCTCGTCGGGCGCCAAGGCCGTGAGCATAGCGGTCTTTTTCGCGGCGGGCAGGTTTGCGACCGGGCGAAAGGAGTGACGGCAGTCACGCGCTCACGTGAATGTCACCCAACGCGCACCTTTCTCAGTAGATTGACGCAAGCTGTCGTTTTACTTGACCGCTCGCGGAAGCGCGGCGATTGAGGGCGGCGATGGCTCCGGGATTTAGGATGAACGAGGGGCATGTACACCGACAAAAGCTCGTCCTCGTGGTGCTCGACATCTTCGCGTTTCTCATCGCGTTCATCGTCGCTATGCACCTGCGCTTCAACGCGCTGGGGATCTTCTCCGAGAGCACTCCACCCTGGGAAGAGATGCTCAGCTCGATCCCTGTGGCGCTTGGCGTCTGGGTGTTCATGCTGCACGCATGCGGTGTTTACGAGACCGGCCGGCGCCGCTTGTTCTTCGAGCTCGCGCGGATCGTTCAGGCGCTGTTCTTCCTGACCTGCATCCTGCTGTCCGTCATCTTCTTCTACCGCAGCTTCTCGTATTCGCGCGGCTTCGCCGTGTTGTTTCTTCCGCTGATCCTCGTCGTCACCTTCGGCCTCCGCATCGCGTTTCGCATCGTGCGCGCGCAGATCGACGGCCTGGAGACGTTTCGCCAGCGCGTGTTGCTGGTCGGCAATTCGATCGTGGCGCGGCACTTCGCTGAACGCGCCACCGCGAACGGCTTGATCATCCTCGGCGTCCTCGACGATGAGGACGCGCTCGGCACGATCGTCGGCGGCGACGTGAAAGTGATCGGCAAGATCGGCGATCTCAAAGAGCGCGCCCGCGAGCTCGGCGCACACGGCGTAATCATCACCAGCTCGAAGATCGATCAACAGGGCATGGTCGCCCTGCTCGACGTGTGTTTGGCGAACAACCTCGAGTGGCAGTTGGTGCCGAGCGCGTACGAGCTGATGCTCGATCGCGTCACAGTCGATGTGATCGACGGCGTCCCGGTGCTCGGCACGAAACGTTCGAACATTCGCGGTGGAAATCGCTTCGTGAAACGTGGGCTCGACGTCGTCATGGCGTCGATCGCGCTGTTGTTGTTGTGGCCGGTGATGCTCACCGTCGCGATGATCATCAAGCTCTTCTCCAAGGGTCCGGTGTTCTTCACGCAGGATCGTGTCGGCGAGAACGGACAAGTGTTCCGCTTCCTCAAGTTCCGCACGATGCACGTGAACAACGACGACTCGATCCACCGCGCTTACGCGAAGACGTGGATCGAAAAAGGCGAAGCCCACGGCGAAGACGAGAAGGGCAAGCTCTTCAAGATTAAGAACGATCCGCGCATCATTCCGTGCGGCAAGTTCCTGCGGAAATATTCGGTCGACGAGCTCCCGCAGCTGTTCAACGTGTTGCGCGGCGAGATGTCGTTGATCGGCCCTCGCCCGCCGATTCCATACGAGGTCGAAGTCTATCGCGAGTGGCACCGCCGCCGCTTCGAAGGGCCGCCCGGAATCACCGGTTTGTGGCAGGTGTCGGGACGTAATCGTCTCTCGTTCGACGAGATGGTGAAGCTCGACATCCAGTACTTGGAGAACTGGTCGTTCTGGCAGGACATGAAGATCTTATGGCGCACGATGGGTGTCGTGTTGTTCGATCGGGCGCACTAAAGTCTGCTTCATCAGCGCGCCGTACGCGGGCCGCGCCAGCTCGTTGAAACCTGCGAGCGAGAATCCGAACAACAGACCAGCGACCGTTCCCGCGAGCGAGAAGATCCACACGCGCGAAGTCGTGCGCTCCGGGGGCGAGGGCGGTTCCACGATCTGCGTCGTCGGCAAACGGCGCGTCGAAGACATCGCCGCCATGATGTTCGAAAGACGTTGCACCTCGAGCAACGCACCCGAAAGGAGCTGGGGTCTCTTCTCGCCCGGCAACACCGCCGCCGGCTCTTCGGGAGATTCTCCCAGAGCTTCGAGCGCTTTTTCGATACGTTTTTCCGCGCGCGCATAGTGCGCTTTTTCGCGGAGTACCAGCTCCACGTCTTTTTCGTGCATCGCCTTGTGTTCGTTCAAAAGGTCGACGAAAGAATCGTTGAGCAACGCCTGCGCCGACGACGCGGTCGAGCTGTAGGCGATCGCGGTGATCAATCGCGTCAGCGAACGGGTCTTCGCGTCACGCGTATTTTCCAGCTTGAAGCTGGTGACCGCCGGAAAATGCGCGCGGTTTTTCTCGATGATTCCGCCGAGACGTTCGCGCGCCACGATCGCCATCTCCAGCGGCTCGTTCGGATAACGCATACCGATCTCGATCGACGCGGTCGACTCGTAGCCGCGCGAAGCAAGCGCGCCGAGGCCTGCGCCGGCGAGCCCGAGCAACACCGTCGATGCGAGGATCACCGCGGCGTTGCGCAGGATGAATGCGACGCCGCGGACCGCGACCAGCTCGCGCTCGTTGTCGAAGGTATCGTTCATGAACGCGCCTCGAGGAGCAGCGCGCGATCGCGCAACGCTCCGAGCACTGCAAAGAGGAACCACAGCTGCGTCGCGACCTTCGGGACGTAAGCCAAATTATTGAATTGGTCTTGCACGAGATAAGCAGCGATCGCGCCCGCGATTCCCACCGCGAGCAAACGTTCTCTTCCGCGCATCACCTGTACGGCACGCAGCGCGAACAACACCAGCGCGGCGTAGAGCAAGACATGGGCGATCGCACCGGCGATCCCGAGGTGAGCCGCCGACAAGAGGATCGAGTTGTGCGAAGCAGTCGCGGCGGTCCCATACTTGTTGAGGTGATACTCCTGGTTTTCGTGGAGCACGCGATCGTAGTTGCCGTCGCCGACGCCGAACACCGGGTGGTCACGGGTGATGGCCAATGAAGCCCACCACAACGCGTACCGGTTGTGGTCTTCGCCGGTGAACTTCGCGCGCACGCTGGGGATGGCCAACGTCAGGGCGACGCCGAAGAGCAACGCGCCGATCGCCGTTTTTTTTCGGCCGTACAAGAAGCCCATCACCAAGATCGGCGCACCGAGCGCGACCAAGGCCGCCCGCGTGTACGTCAGGTAGAGCACCGCGAGCTGCAGCGCCGTCGCCACCAAAACGATCAGCTGCGTGCGCGTCTTCTCCGCGTAGAGCGCGTAGGCGAAGGAGAGCGGAACGGTCATCACCAGATAGGCCGCGAGAAAATTCGCGCTGACCGCGTCGACCTCGAACTCGGTGATCGCGCCCGAGAACGTGCCTTGAATGCGCACGCTGCCTTTGAGCACCGACCAATCCGGAAAGGGAACGACGCCGAGGCCGTACGGTCCTTGATAACGAGCCGCGAACGCCCAGAGCCCAAACAAAGATTGGAGCGTGGCCATGGTGATCACCAGGGCCAACACACGTTCGGGCCAACGTTCCGCGCGAAACAAGGCGCGGACGATGATAGCCATGCCCGCGAAGAAGACGAATCGCCCGGTGGAACGCCCCGCCAGCCGCGCAAAATCGGCGAGTGAGACGGCATTGTCCGCCGCCGACAACACACCGAGCAAAGCGAGCAAAGCGAACCCGATGATCGTCGCGTCGAAAGCGATCTTTGTCCGCGAGAACACCAGCAGCAACGCGCCGAGCATCACCGCGAACACCGGCAAAATGTCGTCGAGCGAGAGCGGACCGACGACGGGAATGAACGGCACCATGATCGCCGCGGAGATCATGAACGCGGCGATCGCGCGCACCGGCACCGAGATCGGGAAGGGAAAAAAACGCGCCGGCCGAGCGAGCGATGTTTGGACCAGCTCCATCGTCGCGCTCTTCAGCTCATTCCGTTCGAGGTCGAAATACGCGGCGACGAGCGCGCTGCTTGGAAGAATGCGGCGCCGTAACCGAGGCCGAGCCCGCCGAGCAAACCGAGCAAGATCGGGAGGCCGAGCGCGCGAAGGAGGCTGCGCCGCGCGGGCCGGTAAACAGAGAGCATCTTCGGTTCGTACGCACGCGTCGGGGTGGCCATTCGGCCAGTATCGACCACTTCGCGGATCAGCTGCATGTACACCGCGTTCGACTCCGGCGTGACGCGTTGCTTTTCGAGACGCGCGATGTTGGAGTCGATGGCCGCGACATGTTGGCGCAGGCGCTCGTGTTCCTCGCGCATCACCGGCGACTGCGACTCGACCACCGTCTCTTCGATCAGCCGCAACACCTCCAGAGCGGGCTCAGGCGAAGGCGCTTTGACGATCAGCTCGATGAGGTTCGTGTCTTCTTGATTCGGCGGCTGGCCGACCATCGGTCGCGCCTCGAGCTCGACATCGTCGGGCAAATATCCGGTCTGGACGCGATCTTCGATCAGCTCTTCGAGCCGGAGCGAAAGCACGCTGAGCGTCTCGATCGGTCCTTCTTTGGCGGTCGTCGCGGTGAGGATGACCGCGCGCTGCTCGATTCCGCGGGGCAAATAGAGGCCGACGGCCAGACCTGCGACGACCGAGAGCACGGTCAGAGCCGCGATCAACGAGAAGTGGTGTCGCGTAAAAGACACCGCCGCTCGGAGGATCGGGTCGTCCACCGCGGGACCATCCCGCGCGTTCGGCACGTTCGTCAACCGTCTGATTACCTCGCGACAAAGAGCACCCTAAGGTCCGCGCGATGCGACGTGCCGTTGCCCTCGCCTGCGTCATCTTCTGTCACGGCTGCGGAGAGAACGAAGCGGAGCGCGCCCGAAAACAGAGCTGCGATCGCCTCGACGCGGCGTGGTCTTTGGCCTCGGTCGGTGCGAGCACCGCGCCTGTCGCGCATCCGGAGCTGCGCGAGCTCTCGGGAGAATCGAAGCTCGCGGTCGCTGTTTATCACTTCAACGTGCAGTACGTGGCGGGCGGGTTGATCGGCTTTCCGGACGGCGAATACGTCGAAAAATATCATCTCGACGAAGCGCAGGTCGAAGACCGGATCATTCGCCAAGGTCTCGAGCCGGTGCTCGATCTCTTTCTCGCGCATCCGACGTTTCACGCGGACCTCGAGCTGCAAGCGTACATGGTGGAGCTGATCGCGCTCCGTCACCGCGACGTGCTCGACAAAATGCGCGAGCTCGCGCTGCGCGGACAGATCGACTTCGACAGCTTCCACTATTCCGATCAGCTCTACGTCGCGTACCCGAAGCGCGATCTGGTCGTGTCGTTGGAGCTGACGCGCGAAGTGTTTGCGCGCGCAGGTCTTCCGCTCGGCAAATCGATCTTCACGCAAGAGGGACAGTTTGCGCGCGGGCAGATCCCGATCGCGCAATCCTTCGGCTACGAAGCTTCGGTGCTGCCGAAAAATCTGTACGGCTATCAGTTCGGCGAAGATCCCGCGGACAGCGTGCTCTACACGGACAGCGCCACGCCGGAGCACGCGGTGATCCTCGGCGGACGTGGATGGCACGGCATGGACGCGAACGGCACGGAGGTCGATCTCCAATGGACGTTCATGGACGACGGCGAGATCGCCTTCTCCGTCGGCGGGCTGAATCCATACTTCGGTCTCGACTACGAGATCGATCCGGCGCGGATCGCCGACCACGTCACGCGCCTCGAAGAGATGGAAGCGCAAGGATACAAACACGCGACGATCGCCGAAGCCGTGCGAGCGCTGAAAAAACGCGGCGTCGCTTTTCCGCAGATCCCGCCGGTGCTCGATGGAACTTGGCAGCCGCGCGACACGAACAACGTGCTCCGCTGGATGGGCGGAAGCGGATTGTTTCGCACCTACGAGAGCGACAGCGAAACGTTGTCCGCGATCTGGCGCGCACGCACCAGCGTGGAGCGCGCGGAGCTCGAGGCCGGCGACGGTGCGCGTGGAACCTTGGCGGCGTGGCGTGAAGCGTTGCTCGCGCAGGTGAGCGACTCGACCGGATGGAACCCGTTCCGCACGGAGATCGCGTACAGTCGCACGCGTGCTGAAAAAGCAGTCGAGCTCGCCGGCGACGTGCGCGTTTGTCACGGCGTAGCGAGCGATGCACCGCGCATTTTGTCGTGTACGCCGTCGACGCAGTCTTTGAGCCAGCTCGGTGTCGAGGTGATCGCACCTGCGCGCGCGATCACCACCACGGTCGAAACGTGTAGCTCGTCGTTCGGTGAGCTCTCGCGGATCACCGTCAATGTTCCAAAGTTGGTCGATGAAGAGCTGAACCTCGTCGATCCAACAGAGACCGAATCAAAAGAGCGCGAGCTCGAGGTTCGTTTCCGCCAAGAGGAACAGAGCTTCGCGCTCGCCTCCGCGTTTACGGATGGTGCGGAGACGATCGCTCTCGATGACTACGTGTTCGAATCGATCGGGATTGCGCTACCGATCGGCCTGATCGGGCTCGGGCCATCCCGCTGGCTAGTGCAAGATCTGGGAAGCGGACGTGTTGCAGCGCTGCTCACTCGATCCGGTGAGGGCGCCGGCTTCGTACGGTTTCAAGATTCGACCGTGACGCGCGCTGAAGGGTCGACCCGCAGATATTACCTCGCCGGCGGGATAGGCGTGGCCGAAGCAAGAGCTTTGGCCGAGTCGATCAATCGCTGAGATTGAGGTACACGAGGTTCCCCATGGGCGGCCACGCAGACGCCAACCGAGAACGGGTCGCCGGAGGCTACAGCGGCGGCCAGCGTGCCTTCGAAACGGCATGTGTGATCGCGTTTTTTGCCGGCGAAGCGCTCCTTTTGCGACATCTCCTCCAGATCGACATGACCGTTCTCTTCGCGGTGACCGGCATTCTGGCGTTCATTTTCTCGGCGCTTTTGTCCGACCTGGTCTCGGGGACAGTTCACTGGGCTTGTGATACTTGGGGTACCATCAACACTCCATTCATGGGCCGTTTGTTCATCCGCCAGTTTCGCGAACATCACTCGGACGCCGAGGAGATCACGCGCCATGACTTCGTGGAGACGAACGGAACGAACGCGTTCTTGGCGTTGATCCCCATCAGCATCAGCTACGCGATGCCGTGGGATCCGGAGAATCCGTCGCTGTTCGTGTGGATCTTCGACATCGTCGGCTTCGGCCTCGCGCTGTTCACCACCTTCACCAGCCAAGCGCATAAGTGGGCGCACACCGAAAAGGTGCCGTCGTACGTGCACATCATGCAGAAGATGCGCATCGTGCTCAGCAAAGAACATCACGCGGTGCACCACCAACCGCCGCACCGGCATCACTACAGCATTACCGGAGGCTGGGTGGATCGCTGGCTGGAACGTTACTCCGTCTTCCGCCGTCTCGAAGCTGCGATCACCCGACTCACGGGCGCGAAGGTTCAGGCGTGAATCCTGACGCCGTCACCGCTTTGGTCGACGGTCTGACCGACGCTGCCTGGCTATTGGATCACCGCGCGCGCGTCGTCGTGTTCAACGAAGCGATGTGTGAGCTCGCGGGCCTCTCCCGCGAAGCGCTCGATGCCGCGCTGAAGCTCGCGGACAGCCCGTTTCAAATCATCGGCAGCGAAAACGATCCGGCGAACGCGCGCCGCACCATCGAAGACGGGCGGCCAATCCACTTCCGCAACGTCAGCGTGACTACGCCTACTGGTCCTTTGGCCAGTGCAACGGTCAGCTTCATCCCTGTGCCCGAGGGCCTGATCTACATCGTGCGCGACACCACCGGCGAAGCGCGCATGAAAGCGAAGAGCGAGTTTCTGGCGACGATGAGCCACGAGATTCGCACGCCGATGAACGGGATCGTCGGGGTGGTCTCGCTGTTGCTCGACGAAGATCTGCCGCCCTCGATCAAGTCACAGCTCGAGCTGATCGACGCCAGCAGTAAGACGATGCTCACGCTGATCTCCGACGTGCTCGACTTCTCCAAGATCGAAGCGGGCAAGCTGCAGATCGAATCGGTGCCTTTCAATCTGCGTGGGCTGCTCCAGGAAGTGGTGGCGCTGGCGGCGATCGGCGCGCGCGAAAAGAAGCTGGAGATGACGGCGGAGCTCGATCCGGCGATCCCGGAGATCGTGCGCGGCGATCCGCTGCGCCTCCGGCAGGTGCTCACCAACCTGATCAACAACGCGGTGAAGTTCACGCAGCACGGATCGGTCACGCTCCGCGCGAAGGTGTTCGAGGGTGACGAGCTGGAGATGTCGGTGATCGACACCGGCATCGGTATCCCCGCGGATCAGCTGGAGCGCATCTTCGAGAAATTCACCCAAGCGGAGAGCTCGACCACACGGCACTACGGCGGCACCGGCCTCGGTTTGGCGATCTGCCGGCAGCTCGCGCAGCTGATGCAGGGAACGATCCGGGTGGAGAGCCGCGCCGGTTACGGCTCGACGTTCACGCTGCGGATCAAGCTTCCTGCCGCGGAGGCCGTACTGGCCGAAAGACCAGTATCGAGAAAAGTATCTCCCGGGTGCAGCGTGTTGGTCGTGGAAGACAATCTGGTCAACCAGAAGGTCGCCGCGCGTATGTTGGAAGTGCTCGGCTGCCGTGCGGAGATCGCGAGCGGCGGTCACGCTGCGCTCGAGATGCTCGCCGCAAAAAAATATTCGCTGGTGTTGATGGATTGCCAAATGCCGGAGCTCGACGGCTTCGAAACCACACGCCGCATCCGCGCTTCAGGATCGAAAGTGCCGATCGTCGCCATGACCGCCACCGCGACGCCCGAAGCGCGCGAAGAGTGCCTGGCGAGCGGGATGAACGATTACCTCACCAAGCCGGTCGAGAAGAACCGTTTGTTCGAAGTTTTGTCTCGCTGGGCTTGAGCGCGCTCTTCGCGTCGTCGACCGCATCCGCCGTCGCGGCGCGCGCGATCTTCGACATCTCCAGACCCAACCGATCGAGCTCCCCGCGGCCCAATGCTTTTTTCGCGATCGGGAAGATCTGTTTCTCTTCGATCGCGATGTGCTCCAGGACGATCCGCTTCAGATCCGCGGCGCGCTCCACCAGCTTCGGATCCGAGGCCGACAATAGATTGATCTGTTCTTCGATCCACGCGTGATCGTCGATCGCATGCGCGACCAACACCGCAGCGCGTTCACCGGCGGCGCGCACGCGCGGATAGAACAGCTCCTCTTCGATCTCCGAATGTGAAGCGATCAACATCTGCAGATCCTCGAGGATCTCGGCGCGCGAACGATCCGTCGCATCTTCGAGCTCGTCGAACAGCTCGGCCATCCGGCGGTGATTGCGTCTCAGCAACATGATCGCCCCCGGATTTCGGCGCACGATCTCCGCATTCAAGAGCGAAGCGAACGCCACCCATCCGAGGTACGGAATGAACAGCAACGCGGCGGTCCGATCCACCTTGCGGGTGCGCCAGATATAACCGGCGATCGCCGCGCCGAGGAGGCCGATGTTCGCGAGGGCGGCGCGCGGCGATTGTTTCTTGAAGAACAACCACGACCAAGCGCCGTTGAGCCCGAGCTGCGCCGCGTAAAACGCGAGCGAAGCGCCTGATTTTTTGGCGCCGCCTTTCTGCCAAGCGCGGTATCCGGAGTAGCCGATCATTCCGTAGAGCGCCGACCAGACAGGCGCAAAGATCCAGCTCGGCGGCTGGAACGGCGGCTTCTCGAGCGCGCGGTACCAGTCCGATTGATCCGGTTTTCCGGTCGCGAGATGTCCGAGCAAAGCGGTTCCGGCGGTCACTCCGGTGATGGCTGCGAGTCCGAGCATGTTGCGCATGGTGCGGCCTGATCTTGCATTGCTTGTGCCTCTTCGGAGTGCTCTCATCTGTTGGATGCACCGTCGGGGAAAGTGTCTGTGGCTGTTGTCTGCAGTGCTCGGATTCGCGGCCTGTTCCGCGGATGATCCAGAGGGACTCGACGGCTTCGATGGGGGTCTGCCCGCGAGGGACGCCACGACGAACGCCGGCGATGCCGAAGTGGAAGACGGCGAAAATTTCCCCGATGCCACGGAGTGCACCGAAAACTGTGACTTGGTGACCCTGTCCGGAAGGACAGTGCTGCGCAACGCGCAGGTCACGGTCTTGACGCACGCTTGGTTGACCACGGTCGACGATACGGGTCGCTACACCGTCGAGATCCCGTTGGCCGATCCGAACGCGACGATCACCGTGGTGATCGACGACTTCCAGCGCAACGTCTATTTGAGCGTCGTCGGTACCGCCGCGGAGCTGCGTGCGGCCGCCGGAGACGATCTGTATCTCGACGAAACCGAAGACCTCGATCTGAACGTCAGCGAGCTCTCCACCGCGCGTTACCTCGGCCTGTACACCGGAAACGGCGGCGCCTATCCGAACAACGCGGCGGAGCTGGCGACCGCCGAAGATCAGATCAACAACGACTTCACCGGAACGGATCTCGTCGACTTCGCGGCGGCGCTCCGATTGATCCGTTTGCGGCGGCCCGAGCTGCTCACCAACGAGGTGATCGACACCAGCTTGCTCGCGGAACGGCCCGACCTCTGTCGCGCCTTGATCGACAGCTTGCGCACCACGAATTTCGCGCCCAGCCAGCTCGACGGTCCGCGCGAAGAGCTGCTCGCCGACACCTCGTTCTTGGATCGTGCCGTAGCGAATGAGCTCTCCACACACTTCGACGAGCTGGCGCGACACCGTTTTGGGGGTGCGCGCTGGGACTTCGACTTGTTCGGCAACGGCAGCCATCAACTTCGCGCACCGATCCCTTTCCTCGATCCGCCGGAGCCGTTTCGTTGGTCGGTCGACAATGGATTTTTGCGAGTCGACTTCCAGCCGGACGCCCCGCTTCCCTCGCGGATGATCACCCGCGAGGCGATCAAAACCTTCACCGACGATCCCGTGCTTCGGGGACACATCGATTCGCTCCTCCCGTTCGGCCGCTACAGGATCCCACGCAGTAAAGCCGACTCCGAGATCCGCTTTATCCGGCGCGGCGAGAAAACGGATTGGGTCTCGATCCACAATCGGGTGACCTGGCATTTCGACCAGGTACTTCCGATCTACGGTGTGAACATGGGCGCGATGACGAGCACCGAAACCAGCTCGACACCGATGTGGCGCAAAGAGGGGTCGATCGAGTATCAGCCGGGGCCCGACTTCGCTGCGCTTCAAGGAGTGTGGGCCATGCGCATCGTCGCGCCGCTCGATCTGGAGCACCTGACCCCCGGCGTTCCATTCGAGCGCCCGGCGTTCGTCACGGCGTACGTCGACTTCGACGGCGCGGCCACAGCGACCGCCACCTTCGGCGAAACCGGCGCCACGATCTCTTTGGGCTGGGCGCTCACGGCGAGCGGCGAGCTGCTTTTGAGTTATCCCGGCGGCGACACGCAGTCGGTGCGCCTCTGGTCGAAGCCGAACGCAGGCTGGTGGATGATGAGCCGCTACACTGAGGTCAACGGCTTCAGTTCCACGGACTACGCTCCCGCCGTGAAGATCGATCCTGCGTTCACCTTCACGGAAGCGCTCTTGGACAACACCGGCGCGGAATTTTGGCGGTCTTCGGTCGATCCACGGCGCGGTTTTGCGTTCGATGCGGACGATCGCGCCACCTCCTTCCCGCAACCCCGGCCCCCGCTCTCCTGGTCTCTCGGACAGGTGGTGCAGATCGACCAGCGCACCGATCGCAACCACGAATTGCGCTGCGACTTCGTTGATCCGAGCTGTCGCCTTATCGAGCGCACGACTTGGGAACCGGTCGTGCTCGACGGAGATCGCCTGTGGGTGATCGAGCGCGTCACCGGCACCCGCAATCCGCCCGACTACTCTTATTACTGGGACGAGATGAGCAATGTTTGGCGCGAGGTCCGCGGAGGTTTTTGGGATCCGACGCCGGTCTACGTTACTCCACCACGATTGCTCTACTATTCCCGGAGCGCACGGCCCCGTTGATCCGATCGGACAACGCGCCGAGCTCGAAGGTCATGAACCGGTAACCCGAGCGCCACGCAGTCGCGCCGGTCAACAAGCCGTTGTTCAGAATCTGCGGATCGACACCGGGCATTGTGGACAGGGTGGCCCGCGCGCGCTGCATCCCTTCCACCGACTCCACGGCGAGGTTCATGATGCGCACGTTGTCCGCGTCCATGTTCGGCGTCGCACCGACGCGGTCGCGAATCGCGATCAACGCCCGCATCGCATCGCTGTTCGGCCCACCGGCGAGCGCCGCGCTGGTCATCCGCGCCAGCGTGCGCGAGTCCGGCATCGGCGACATCCGCGGCCCGCGCACCCGCAGCGCTTCGTGCACGCTGTGATAGAGCCGCAGTGACTGTTCGAGGCCTTGCAGGGCACGTGTCTCTGGGGACAGTCGGCCCAGCGCGTCGTTTTCGGCGATCGCCATGTCCGAAGCCGCGCCGACGTAGTCGCCGGAACGACAAGCATCGGTGGCCCAGATCAGATTGACGCCGCGCTCGCGGGCGATGCGATTCAGCTCCGACATCTGTTCGGTGCTGAAAAATGCGCGGCGTCCGTCGGTGCCGGTAAGGATGAAACCTTCGACTTGATCGGTCACGCGGTTCGAAGCCGTGTGTCCCGCGAAATGCACCACCACATTCTGTTTGCCGCTGAGCAGCTCCGCTTCCACTGCGCGATAGAGCTCGCTGGGCGAAGGATCGTTTTGGACCTCGATGTCTTCGACACCGCCGTAACGATCGAACATGTCGCGAATACGCGCCGAGGTCGCACGAAACGCGGTGCGATCGGTCGAGGAGCCGCGGCCGGTGAAAGAGAGGACCGCGAAGTCGTCCGCATTCCCGGTGAAATCTTCGGGACGTCCGTGCGCGATGCCCAGCTCGCGGTGGAGGCCGTCGCGGTGCATGTTGCTCCGCGCGTAACCGTCGAGCGCGAACAAACCGCGCAAAGCATGTTGTGGATCCTGCGTCCGGCCGCCGGCGATGAACGCATCGCGAGCCGCATCATGTGCGCGCACGCTCGAGTGGTAACCGCCGTTCGCGGTGAAGAAGCCATACTGAAACCAGTTGTTGCCGGCGACCGCACCGAGCCGCGACTCGTTCCACAAACGCGAAGCGTCCGTGCGGGTCGCGGAGCTGGTCGCACCGAGCGGTGTTTCGAGCACGCTGCCCGGGCCGTTCGGAAGGCGGCGCTGGCGGAGGTCGATGCGGAACGTCTGGCTGCCATCGGCCGGCTCGGGGAGCTCTCCGAGCGCGTAACGATCCGCGAGATTGGCGAACGCGGTGATCGTCTGCGCGTAATTCATGCCCGGATATCGAGTCGCAAAGCCCTCGCGCGTAATGTTGTGCATGTCCGCCATACTGATCTCTTGGCCAGTACGAAATCGGACCCGGATATCCGCGCCTGCGGCTCCGTTGATCCGTTCCCGCGCGAGCTGCAACATCGCCGGTTCGGCGTTCGCGTCGCGCAGGCCGAACAAGGTATCGAGGCGCGAGCCGCGCGAAAGATCGATCTCCAAATTCGCGGGGGCACGCAGCGAAGCAAGCTCCAATTCGGCGCCGCGCAGCTCACGCGCACGTTCCGAGCGAGCATCGGCGTCGAGGTGGGGATCGCTCAGCTCGGCGCGCAGATCGGCGACGCGGGTCTGCATGTCGGCGAGATCGCGCGGCGAACGCGACTCGCGCACCGAAGCCGCCACATTGCGCAAAAGATTGTCCACGGCGGCGCGGCGGAGACCTGTACGAGAGGACACGTCCTCGCGATAGGTCGCGTCGCTCAACCAGCGATCGATATCGAGCCGTTCGGCGCCGATCCGCAAGCGGAGATTCGCCGACTCCATCGCTTCACGCACCAAGCGCCGGTCCTCTGCGCTGATGATGATCCCGCCGCTCGGGACGACGAGACGCAGCTTCACCTCGGAAGCGGCGAGCGTCCGCACCAGATCGTCGGTGGAGTCGAGGTTCTGCTCGATCTGGGTGAGCAAACGATCGGCCTCGAGCGGATTGAGCCGTCCGAGCTGCGTCGCCAAACCGAGCAGATGATCGCCGCCCAAATACACGCGCGATAAACCGAGCTGCGGCAACAACGCGAGATAACGCGCGCGGTAGGCTTCGGGAACGGTGTCTCTCGAAGCGCGGATCGCCGCGGTGAGATCGGCGAGCTCGTGGCTGTCGATCGCGTGGCGGAAACCATCGCGGCGGAGCACTTCGAACATCGCTTCCTGTTCGGCGGGCGAAGCTTCGCGATAGACCGACTGCGCGTCGTAAGCGCGAAAGGCGCGATCCGCTTCCGGCATCTCGACGGGAGGAGCACGAAAGAGCTCGAGCATGCGGCGTCGATCGGCTTCGGGAAGCTCGGTCAACAATCGAAGCGCAGCCCGGCGGACACGCGGAGGTTGCGCGAGCACGTGTTCGATGTCGCGGCGCGATTCTTCGGAGAAGTCGCACGCGGCCAGGTAGATCAGCCCGTAATGAGCCTCGTTCTTGCTGATCTTCGTCTGGCCGGAGAAGGCCTCTTTCATGCCGGCGATCATCTCGTCGGCTGCGCGTTCGCGTTGTGCGGCCGTACCTTGATTGCCCATACGCTCGATCAAGATTTGGCGAAGGCGCTGTTCACCTTCGGGCGAAGACAACATGAAGAAGAACGCCAGCGCGTCACGCGAAGTTGCGATATCGCGACCCATGCGGCGGTGCCGTTCACAATCGCTGCGCCCGTTGAAGGTGACGGTGTCGGGATTCCAAGTTCCGCCGAAGATGCGGCCTACCCAAGCCGCGGCTTCGGCGAACGCTTCACCGATCGCGGTGAATGGATCCGGTCCCGACAAACGGGCTTCGCGCAGATCGAGCCTGCGCGCGATCCCTTCGCTGCGGCGCGCACGTTCGCGCATGCGGGCGCCGTCGAGATGAAGATCGACATCTTCGCCGCGTGCTCCGCCGATGCGGTATTGGCGGGCGAGCGCGCTGCCGGAGCGCAGATCGATCGTCGCCGGCGGGTTCGGCATGTTGAGGACGTCGTCGAGCAGCTCGTTGAATTCGGCGGGCGAGACTCCGTTTGCACGTAAAAAATCGGCGAAACGTGTCGGGTTGCGATCCGCTTCCAAACGGAGCTGGCCGGCGGTCAAGGTCTCGTTGCCGATCTGAAAGCGGCGCGTGTTACCGCCCGGAAGATCAGTGACGCGCTCTAACAAGATACGCGTGAGGCCGAGATCGTCGAGGCGCGATTGACTGTCCGCGGGGACAGCAGTGATCCCGGCGTTGCGGCGCACGCTGGGCGCACCAATGCTGCGCATCTCCAAAGGATCTCGCGGAGCACCGACCTCACAACTATCCGTGTCTGTGCCGCGTTCAGCACAATCCTGCGGCCCTCCGCCTTTCGCCGAAGCACCGGAAGTCCGGTCGGCCGGCGCATCCGGCAAAGGTGCTGCGGGCCCGATCGAGAGCTTTGCGTCCCGCCTGCGCGTTTCCAAATTTACCGGCGCCACGCGTCACTCCTTCCGCAACTGTCGTGCCGGTGAGTCGGATTCTTCGCGAGCTCAGCTTTCGAAGCGCCCCGCGGGAACGAGTTGCAGATCGTGCAACTCAGCGACGCAAGAAGCGCAAGAGGTCGATCACATCGCGATGAAATGCGGCGAGCATCACCGCCTCGAAGATCACGAACGCCAGCAACGGATGGATCGCCGAATAGAGCGAGGCGAACGCCAGCGCCATCCCCGCGAGAGTAGTGATCGCCTTGGTCAGCGGCTTGGAGAACGCACGCACCGAGAAACGAAGCCGCGCATAAGCGCCGATCCCGATCGCCTTGATCGCGTGGGAGATGCCGAGCCCGATCACCACCCCCCCGAGCCCGGGAGAGATCAGAGCGAACGCCGGCACGTACCACCAGAGCAGCGCACCGGCGAGCGACAAAAAACCGATCGTCGCCAACACGCGCGGGTGGGCTTCCGCGAACAACAGATTGGTCGCCGGGCTCTGCAACATCTCCGACATGAACATGAACGCAATCACCGCAAAGGCGATCGCCATCTCATGCGAAAACACCGCGCCGGCCCGCAAGATCACCGGTGCGAGGATCGCTGCACCACAACCGATCGAGAAGACGACGATCCACATGAAATGGAGCGCACGTTCGGTCAACGCACGTTGTTCGGCGGGATCCGTCTTCCCCGCGAGCTCCGACAACATCGGCAGCTCCAGCACGCGCGGGGCAAAAGCGAGCAGTGTCAAAAAGGACAGGACCACGGAAAACTCGCCCACCGTCGCCACGTTCGTCCGTTCGGCGAGCACCAACACGGCCAGCTCGCGACCCGCGAGGCTCGAGGTGGTGCCGATCATATTGAGCACGTTGTAGCGCAGAAAGTCCGCCCACACGCTGCGATAAGGAGCGCGTTTTCCGCTCACTGATCCAATGGACACTGGCAAAGTGACCAGGGCGAAGCCGACCCACACCGCTACGTACGCCGCGATGGCCCATCCTGGTCTTTGGTACAGGACGATGGGCGCCAACAACAGTGGCATCGAGAGCGCGCCGAACACGTCCGCCTTGAGGCTGAAGACCGCGCGGCCGATCGCCATGAACAAGCTGCGGATCAAGCGCCAATACGCGTAGCCGCCGATTCCGACGGCCACCATGACCGCGTCGAACCACGAGAGCTCGTAGCGGAGCAGCACCGCGGCCGTCGCACTGATCGAAAGGACAGCCGCCGCGATCGCCGCCAATTTGATGTGCGCGTTCGCTTCCGCCCGATCATTGCGTCCCAACGCACGCGACACATGGCGCACCATCACCGGCGGAATACTGGCGGTCGCCGGCAGTGAGGCGAGGAAGATCAGCGAGATCAACATCCCCGCGTGACCGTTCACTTCGGCACCAAAGCTCTGATTGACCACTGCGTTGAAGAGCGGACGCATGCCGCCGACCAACAACATCGCTGCGGTCGAAACGAGGACGTTGGTCTTCAGCGCCGACATTTAAACCAGCGACTTGTAGATATCGACGATGCGCGAGACCTGTCGATCGAGCGAGTGCGCTTTTGCGGTCTCTAACCCAGCGCGGGCGAGACGTTCGCGCAATTCACGGTCGCGCAACACGCGCGCCAGATGATGCGAGATCTGATCGACACGCTCCGGCTCGAACAACAAACCGTTCTTCTCGTGCTCCACGATCTCCGGCACACCACCGACGCGCGACGCGACCACCGCCGCACCGCTGGCCATCGCTTCCAGCGTCACCAAACCGAGCGGCTCGTTGCGTGTGGGAAAAACGAAAACATCCGCCGCCGCAAAATATTTCGCCAAACGCCGCTGCGGCATCGCGCCCAGAAAATTGACCTTCGGCGCGAGCGGATGAGCTTCGAGATTGTTGCGCTCCACGCCGTCGCCCGCGATGAGGATCGTGGAGGCCCGCGCTTCGGGCAGCTTGGAGAGCGCGTCGAGAAAAAGATCGCCGCCTTTTCTCGGGATGAGCTCGCCGACAAAGAGGATCGCCGCGCGATCCGGATCGAGCGAAAGTTCTTGTTTCAAACGCCGCTTCTCATCGCCGAGCGCGTAGGTGAACAGCGACAGATCGCAGCCCATGTCGATCACCTGCATGCGATCCGCGGGCACGCCGAGCACGTCGAGCAAACGTGCGATGTCTTTGCTCACCGCGATCACCGCGTCCGCGCGCTTCAAGATCTGCGAGACCAAGATCCGCTTCGCGCCGGTCAGCGGCGGCATGTTGATGTCCCCGCCGTGCGAGGTGATCACCAACGGCTTATTTCGAAGCAGCGCCGGCGGCAGCGCGACCGGTGCAAAAACCGGGGACGGATAATGCAGATGGACCAAGTCGAATGGCCGGAACAACTTCGGCAGCAACGACGCGTAGATCTCCGCGTATTTCAGCAGGCGGCCGCGCGCGTCGTCCGGTTTCGTCGGCGAGACCAAGAGCTCGAAGCGGATACCGTGGTCTGCTTCCATCTTGCGGACGTGGTTCTCGATGAAGACCCCGTAACTCGGCGTCTCCGGGGATGGGTACATGTTGGAGAGGAGGAGAGCTCGCAAACCCGTGCCTTGGTTGGCGACTTAGGATGTCGCGGCGCTCACCGTCAAACTTCTTGACCGACCGCGCCTCGGAATCGATAGAACGGCCGGAAATGTCGGAGAAGAAACCGGTCCTCGGCATGATCGGTTGCGGGTATTGGGGCCCGAACCTGCTCAGAAATTATGCGGCGCTGGAGACCGCGCGCGTGAAAGTCGTCGCGGATCAATCACCCGAGCGCCGAAAGTTCGTCTCGAAGAATCACCCTTTGGTCGCGCTCGCCGACGACGGCGAACAGGTGATCACTGATCCAGAGATCACCGCGGTGATCATCGCGACGCCGGCCGCTTCCCACGCTGCGCTGGTGAAACGTGCCTTGCTCGCGGGCAAAGACGTCTTCGTCGAAAAACCGATCGCGCTCTCCACCGCCGAAGGCGCAGAGCTCGCACGCATCGCCGATCAAGAGAAACGTGTCCTCATGGTCGGCCACACATTTTTATACAACGCGGCCGTGCGCGATCTGAAGAAACGTATCGACGCCGGTGAGCTCGGCAAGCTGCACTATTTGTACAGCCAGCGTTTGAATCTCGGCATCGTGAGGAGCGACGTCAACGCGTCGTGGAACCTCGCGCCGCACGACGTCTCGATCGGCAACTATCTGCTCGGCGCAAATCCGGTGAGCGTCACGGCGAACGGCGTGCGCGCGCTCCAGCCCGAAGCGGAGCGTCTCGAAGATGTCGTCTTCTTGGCGCTGACCTATCCAAGCGGCGTCGTCATGCACGTACACGTGTCGTGGCTCGATCCGAACAAGGTGCGCACCATGACCGTCGTCGGAGACAAGAAGATGATCGTCTATGACGACGTCTCCGAAGATAAGATCCGCATCTACGACAAAGGGATCACGCGCGGTGATCCCGTTCCCCTCGAACAACCGACGAGCTTCGCTCGCTTCAAGATGATCCAAAGGGCAGGTGATCTCTTGATCCCCAATCTGCGCGTGCCCGAACCGCTCCAGGAAGAATGCAAACACTTCGTCTCGTGTTTGATCTCCCGCGAGCGCCCACTCACCGATGGATGGTCCGGTGTGGCCGTGACCGCCGTTCTCGAAGCCGCAGATCGTTCGCTCGCCCGCGGTGGCGCGCCAGAAAGAGTTCAAATCCCATGAGCACGATGCATCCCGAAACGATTCCCTTTGTCGACCTCGCGGCCCAATACCGCCGTTACAAAGCCGAGCTGGATAACGCGATCAAAACGACGATCGAAAACACGTCGTTCATCGGCGGACCGGCGAACACGCGCTTCGAGAACGAGTTTGCGAAGTACTGCGGTGTCAAACACTGCATCGGCGTCGCGAACGGAACCGACGCGCTCTACCTGATCCTGCGCGGTCTGGGCATCACCAAGGGCGACGAAGTGATCGTCCCCGCGAACACCTTCATCGCGACTGCAGAAGCGGTGTCGATGACCGGTGCTCGTCCGGTGTTCGTCGACATCGAAGAGAACACGTCCTTGGTCGACACCAACGCGATCGAAGCGGCGGTCACCGAGAAGACGCGGGCGATCATGCCTGTCCATCTGTACGGCCAGCTCGCGGACATGAAAGTGATCAGCGCGATCGCCAACAAACGCGGCTTGGTGATCGTGGAAGATTCGGCGCAAGCGCACGGCGCGGAAGAACACGGCAAACGGGCCGGCGCCTTCGGCCGCGCGACGGGGTTCTCGTTTTATCCCGGCAAAAATCTCGGCGCGTACGGCGATGCGGGCGCGGTCGTCACTTCGGACACCGAGCTCGCCGAGAAGATCCGCAAGACCGCAAATCACGGACGCGCGGAAAAATTCGGCCACGAATTCGCCGGCGTGAACTCGCGCCTCGACGGCATTCAGGGCGCGATCCTCGAGGTGAAGCTCAAGTATCTCGATACCTGGATCCAAGAGCGCCAGCGCGCGGCGAAACGTTACACCGAGATGTTGCGCGACGTGCCGGGCGTGATCGTCCCCGGCGTGCGCGACGAAAAAGCGCACGTCTGGCATCTGTACGTGATCCGCACGAAGGATCGCGACGGGCTGAAGAAACACTTCGGCGAGCGCAACATTCAATGCGGCATCCACTATCCGACGCCGCTGCACCAGCTCCCGGCCTATGCTGATCTTGGGTACAGCACGGGACGTTTCCCGGTGAGCGAGAAGGTCGCGCCGGAGATCCTCTCGTTGCCGATCTTCCCGGAGATCACCGAGGAGCAGCAGCACCGTGTCGTCAGTGCGATCCGCGAATTCACCACGCGCGGGGGCAAATCGTGAAAGCAGCCGTCGTCGGCGCGGGATATTGGGGTCCGAACCTCATCCGCAATCTGTTGATGCAGCCGAAGCTCACCGGTTTGGTGGTGTGCGATCGGGATATGTCGCGCCTGGAGATGATCAAGTCGCGCTTCCCGAACGTCGACGTGACCTCGGATCTCGACGCGGTCCTCGGCGATACGGAGATCGTGGGAGTCGCGGTGGCGACGCCGATCAGCACGCACGGTCCGCTCGGCTCGCGCGTGCTCGAAGCGAAGAAACATCTCTTCGTGGAGAAGCCGCTCGCGGGCTCGGTCGCCGAGGCGCGCAACTTGGTGCACCTCGCGAAGGAACGCGAGCGCATCTTGATGGTCGGCCACACCTTCGAATATTCGCCGCCGGTCATCCGCATCAAACAGCTGATCGAGAACGGTGATCTCGGGCGCATCTATTTCATCACCATGAGCCGCGTGAACCTCGGGCTTCATCAGCGCGACGCATCGGTGATCTGGGACCTGGTGCCGCACGACTTTTCGATCCTGTTCCATTGGTTGGGCGAAGCGCCGGTGCGGATCTCGGCGATGGGTCGCGACTGCGTGCAGCGCGGCATCCCGGATGTGGCGTTCATTCACCTCGAGTTTCCGAGCGGCGTGGTCGCGGCGCTCGAAGTGGCGTGGCTCGCGCCGTCGAAGCTGCGGCGCACGGCGATCATCGGCGAACGCAAGATGCTGGTCTATGACGACACCGAGAACATCGAGAAGGTGAAGATCTACGATCAAGGCGTGGACCTCCGCGATCCCGAAACCTTCGGTGAGTTCCACCTGTCCTATCGTACAGGTGACATCGTTTCGCCGCGCTTGCCCTCGACCGAACCGCTCAAGGTGGAGATGGAGCACTGGCTCGACTGTATGGCGACGGGCAAGACGCCGCGCACCAGCGGTGAGTCCGGCCTGCGCGTGGTCGAAGCGCTGGAAGCGACGCAGCGCGCGCTCGAGCTCGGCAAACCGGTCATCATCGATCGCCCGGTCTAGCGGTTTTCGAGTAGAAGAGATCGTTGCTCTGGTGCGTGGTCCTCGCCCTGGCGGGTGCCCTCGATGGGCGTGTCTATCTCGAGAATTCGCCGTTGGCGGAGCGGCTCCGGCCTTTGCTCGTCGAGGAGCTGGGCGCCGAGGCCCTGGCGACGTCGGCTGAAGACGCGCGTTTTTCGCTGAAGTTGGTGGAGCTCGACGGCGCGCTCTCGCTGTCGTTGTCGAGCACCACGGGCGCGCTCATCTTGGACCGCACCATCGCCGCGGGGGGCGATCAAAAACCAGCTCTGCGCGCGGCGACGCTGGCGATCGAAGAAGCGATCGCTGCAGAGCTCTCGCTCGCTTCCGCGGCGCTACCTGTACCTTTGGACAGTTCTCCGCCGGACCGACTTCCCGGGCCGCCGTTCCGAGAATCGACGTTCACCGAGGATCCAGTCGGACCGTTGGTCGAGCCGAATGCGGCCGACGAATTCGCGTCGAAGTTGTGGTTTCGTGCGGCGGCCGGGCCCATGATTTTCGCGCGCGCCCTGCCCTACCTGGAAGCGGGATCGTTCTATCAGAACGGTGATTGGTCGATCGGGGGCGACGTCACTTGGGCCTTCGGGGACTTGTCGACACCTGATCTTTCGACCAGGATCCAAATCTACGGCTTGTACGCCCGTGCAGGTTACGATCTGGTGGCCGGTGAAACATGGAAGCTCGGCGGAGAGCTCTCTGCCGGCGCGATGTACCAACACATGGCCGCCACGCCGACCGCGTTCATCGGTGATGCGCCGGAACGAAGCGCGCAAACCGTTGCGTTGAGCGCGCGGCCCGCCATCTTCACGAAGCTCGCGTTCTCGCGGATCCGCCTGCGTGTGGCGGCCGGGCTCGAGGTGAAGACCAAAACGGTCGACGCGGCGCTTCCTTCGGATTTTCCGAACGCAAACGCACAGTTGAGCACCAATTACGCCTCGCCTTTCGTGTTGTTCGGCGTCGAGCTACGTCCTTTTTGAAGAGTCCCGGCCGGATCGGGAACCAAGTGATGTGAGCATGGTGCTCGAGCGTGCATTTTCCTTCGGCGGGGACGTCGCCGAAACGCCGACGCTCGAGTCTTTGTTTCAAACACACGCGACGGATGTCTCACGTCTCGTGTCGCGGTTGCTCGGTCCGGGAGCGAGCCGCGCCGACGTTGAAGATCTGGTGCAGCAAATCTTTTTGGCGGTGCACCGCGCGCTGCCGAAGTTCCGCGGCGAGAGCAAAACCTCGACCTGGTTGTTCGGAATCGCTTCGCGAACGGTGTTCAAAGAGATCCGCAACCGCACGCGGCAACGGCGCATGGTCGCTTCACTCGAAGCGATGATCTCCGTCGGACCGACCACCGGCGCACCGCACGATCAGAAGGTCATCGAACACCAAGAGCTCGCACGCGTGTGGCGGGCGCTGATGGAGATCGCGCCGAAAAAACGCATCGTCTTCGTGCTGCACGAGATCGAAGCGCTGAGCGGACGAGAGATAGCTGTTGCGCTCGATATCCGCGAAGGCACGGTACACACGCGCCTGTATCACGCGCGACGCGAGCTGATGGCCAAGCTCGAAAAGGAGGCGCGATGACGTGCCGATCTCGTGACCTGCTGCTCGACCCCCGAACAGAAAGCCGTGACCTGTTGTTGGCGCATGCAGCCGGCTGCGAAGAATGTTCCGCGCTGCTCGCGCTGCAGGCGAAGACGAACACCACGCTCGCGGTACCGGCGCTGGAGCTGGACGCGATCTCTCGGGCGCGCGTGTGGCAACGTGTGGAAGCGGGACGTGTTGGTGCACGCTGGGATTTGCGGTGGGTGCTGCCTACCGTGGCGGTGGCGGTGATCGCCGGGATGTTGCTCCTTTGGCCAAAAGGACAGGAGCCTCTGCCCGAAGGTTGGGTGGACTACGCGGCGGCGCAGACGATCGAGCTCGAGGGTGCGACGATCGCAGTCCGTGAGCGAGCGAAGATTGCCCTCCTGGAGCCGCGCTCGTTGCGGATATTTCGCGGATCGATCGCCGTGGAAGTTTCGACGCCGCCGGCTCTTCAGTTGGAGACTCCGCGGGTGAAAATTTCAGCGCTGGCGGCGAAGTTCGTGGTCGATGTCCAAAAAGACAGCACGAGCGTTCACGTCATCCGCGGTTCGGTAACGGCGAACGAAAGGGAACTAGACGAAGGCGTAATCATGGTCTTCGAGGACGAGAAGGTCCTCAAATCTCAAACGCACCTTTTTGCCGATGAACCCCTCCTGACTAAAAAACCGGAGCCAAAACCGAGGCCGAAACGATCGATCGGCGAACAGATCACCGAAGCGCGCGCGATGGTCGGTCGCGACGACCGGCGCGCGGTGCAGCTCGCCGAAGAAGTGTTGGAGCGCAGGCCGAAACCCGCAGTCCAGATCGAAGCGTTGATGATCGCGGGTGATGCACACCGCCGGCGCAACGAGTTGAGCGATGCACAGCGGCGTTACGCGAGCGTGGTCGAACACTCCGCGGCAGGTGACTATCGCGAGGAAGCAACTTTGCGCTTGGCCTCAGTGCTCGCGGACCAGGACCAGAACAGCCGGGCGATCGAGCTCTTGTCGCAAGCACCGCGCGGCGGAAATCTGCTGCCCGAACGCGTGGCGCTCGAAGCGAGGCTCCGTTTGGAGCGCGGCGATCTCGAAGGTGCTCGGCGCGTGCTCGACGCTGTCCGCGAGAACAGAGACCGCGTGCTCGCCCCGGTGCGCGCACGACTTCGTGAGCTCGAAGAAAAGAAATGAAGATTCGGGCGAGATCGGGAACTCAACCTCTCGAGGAGACGATCGAAGATGATGAAACGTATATTGCTGTTGCTCGCTCTACCCGTGTTCGCGTGTTCGAAGACCGTGCCGATCACCGAACAGACGGAGACTCTGGTCGGTGCGAGCGGTGGCGCTGCGAAGAGCGCGGCAGGTGAGCTCAGTATGGCGATCCCCGCCGGCGTTTTTGCGGATGGAACGAAGGTGATCATCCGAACCGATCGATCGCTTGCACCGGCGAGGAGCGTCGGCGCGTTGTACGAGCTGACGACCGTGCCCGAGTCCGCGTCGAGCGCGTTCGCCAAGCCGGTCCAGCTCACGATCAAGAACACCACCAACACCGGAAACGTGCGCATCGCCAACTTCGACGGTGCGGGGCCGGTGCTGGTCAGCGGCGGAACCTATGACAGTGCGACGAAGATCGCCGGCGCCTCATTGCAACATTTCTCGCGTTACGCGCTGACCGCGCCGATGGAATGTCCACAAGACCCGCCGATCGGCGTCGAGAGCTGCGACTCGCTCGGCGAACAATGCGACTACGGACAAGAGTGTTGTTGCGGCGAGTGTTTCGCGTCGACGTCGTGCACTTGTACGGAGACCGGCTGGGCCTGTCTCGCGAACGACTCCTGCCTCGGCCGTCCTCCGGAGAGCTGCGCGGACGGTGGCACCAATGAATGCCCGGCCTCCGCCAATCCAAACGATCCATGCAACCTGCCCGAAGGTACAGCCTGTACTTTTGGGCAGGAATGCTGCTGCGGTGAATGTTATCCGTCGCTCAACTGCATCTGCTCGAACGGCACCTTCACTTGCGCTTCGACCGACGCCTGCCTCGGGGCACCTTCGCAGTGCCCCGACGCTGGAACGGACGATGCCGGTCCGCAGGCATGTCCGGTGACCGAGCCGTTGCCGGGCCAGGCGTGCAGCCTCGAACCACAAGCGATCTGCGAATACGGCGAAGAGTGTTGCTGCGACCAATGTTACCCATCGCGCACGTGCCGTTGCGTCGATGGACGATTCGGCTGTTTGTACACGGACGCGTGCCTCCGGCCGCCTTGCCAAGATCCACCCGACGGAGGCTGATCGGTGGTGAATGATTCGGCTGTGGATCCTCGCGCTCGTTCTACTGTGCTTCGCGTGCTCAGGCGGCGCTCCCGAGGTGCTCGGATCGGGCGACGCAGCGTTCCCTCCGTGTCCCGAGTCGCCGCCGGGTAGCGAGGACACCTGTCCCTTCGGCCAGGAGTGCGACTACTTCAGCGAGTGTTGCTGCGGGGGATGTTATCCGTCGATCGAGTGTTTCTGCACCATCGGCATCTGGGGCTGTCAGGTCAGCCACGCGTGCCGAGAACCGGACAACTGCATCGAGGACGGCGGACGAGGCAGTTGTTCACGGACCTGCGTCTTCGGGCTTGAGCTCCCACTTATCGGTGCCGGTGATCTTCAGCGGGTAGCGCGATTCGTAACCCACGCTGTGCGGCGCTTCGAGGACGATCACCAGCTCCGCTTCATCCGGCATCAGGTCCGACACGTGCAGCACGAATTGCAGCGGAAACTGATCCGCGGGCGCATCCAAACGTTCCTCGTGCATCACCGTCACTTTGTCGGCAGTGTCGAGCTCGATGCGGACCTCGCGCGGACCTGTCCCATTGACCGTCCATTGAAACGACAGATCTTGCGGGCGCTGCAGAGTGGCCGTTCGGCCAGGTTGGATGCGGAACGGTCCTTCGGGTCTTTGTGCATAGACGGTGATCGACCCGACGTCGCCGCTCGCTTCGGGTCGATCGACATAGAGCGCAGCCCGCTCCGTGTAGACGAGATAGGCCGCGCCGAACGCAGCGACACCGACACCGACGAAGACCGCCGCGAGATACGGATCGCGCACGAGCTCCGAGATATCACTGTCGCGGCTCGGCGACAGCCTCGGCATCGCTGTCTCAGCTCTTCGATTGCGCGTGCGCACCCAGACGTCGCAAATGTGCGGGATGATTCGATGCGCGCGGCCTGAAAGCGCGTGCCCGCCGTTTGCTCATTCAGTCGTGCAGGCCACGGAAGGTGAGCGAGGTTCCTCTCTTTCGCTCCCGCTCCAACCACAACGGTACTGAAGCTCGCCTTTCGTGGCTTTCATTGCTTAGTTGAGCGCCGATGTGCGGAATCGTCGCGATTTTTCGTCCCGGCGGCGCTCCAATCGATCGCGCGCTCCTCGATCGCATGACCGACGCGATCGCGCACCGCGGTCCCGACGGTCGCGGCACCTTCGTCACGGAAGGTTGCGGGCTCGGCCACCGGCGTCTGTCGATCATCGATCTCGAAGGCGGCAAACAACCCCTCTTCGGCGCCGACGAACGGTTGGCGATCACCTTCAACGGCGAAGTTTTCAACTACCAAGAGGCCCGGGAAAAACTGCCCGGCCCTTGGAAGACGAAGAGCGACACCGAAGTTTTTCTCCGCGCTTACGAAACACGCGGCATCGAGGGTCTGGAGCTCCTCACCGGCATGTGGGGCGCAGCGGTCTGGGATGGCCGCTACAAACAACTGGTCGTCATCCGCGATCGCCTGGGCAAAAAACCGATCTATTACGCGAAGCTCAAAGACGGCGGATACGCGTTCGCTTCGGAGATGCGCGCGCTTCTCCTCCACGAAGACGTCGACCAAGAGATCGACACCACCGCGCTCAATCAGCTCCTCACCTACCGCTACGTGCCCGCGCCGCGCACCATGCTCGGCAAGATCAAAAAGTTGCCACCTGGCCATGTGGCCATTGCGAGCGATACTGGTCTAAAGATCATTCGTTACTGGTCGCCGCGCCCGACGCCGCAAAAATACAGCGATCGCGAAGCGGAAGACGCGTTCCTGGAAGCGTTCGATCGCGCCGTAAAATTGCGGATGGTGAGCGACGTGCCGGTGGGCATCTTCCTCTCGGGCGGAGTCGATTCGGCGGCCGTGCTCGACGCGATGAAAGCGCCCGGCGCGCACGCGTTCACCGTCGCTTTCGCCGGTGGTGAAGCGGATGACGAGACGGCGTACGCACGCGAGACCGCGCAGTTGTACGGGGCTCAACATCACACGTTGACCATCGGCCCCGAAGACTACGCAGGTTATCTCGACCGCTACGCGGAGCAGCTCGAAGAACCGGTGCTCAACGATTCGGCGATCGCCACGCACTTCTTGTCGAAGCTGGCGCGCGAATACGTCAAGGTCGTGCTCAGCGGACAAGGCGCCGATGAACCGCTCGCCGGTTACGACCGATACAAAGGTGAGCTGCTCTCGAGCGCATATCGCCGATTGCCGGCGACGCACGCGATCGAGCCTCTGGTGCGGCGCTTCGCGAAAAAAGAAAAGCTCGAACGTGCGGTGCGTGCGCTCGGCGAGCCGGACGACGTGCGCCGAGCGATCCGCATCTACGCCGTGTTTCAGGAGGAGGACAAAACACAGCTCCTCCGCCCGGAGCTTCGCTTCGAGGAACCGGTGGAAGCGCCGGTCGCGCGCCTCCATGCCGAAGTGCCGCACCTCTCGCCGCTCGGCCGCATGCTCTACACCGACACGCGGGTGTGGCTGGTCGACGATCTTCTGTTGGTCGCGGACAAGCTCTCGATGGCCCACGGCCTCGAGCTGCGCACACCGTTCCTCGACCACAAGCTGATCGAGCTCTTGGAGTCGATGCCCGACGGCCAAAAAATACGCGCGGGACTTCACGGGTTCACCACGAAGCGCGTGCACCGCGCCGCAATGCAGCGGCGCCTCCCGCGCGCCATCCTCCAGAGAAAGAAGCGGGGCTTCACAAATCCGCTGGATCGCTGGCTCCGGCGCGAGCTGCGCGCGTTGATCGAAGAGCGGCTCCTCGACCCGGCTTCGCCGATCTACGGTTATTTGCGAAGAGAAGGGGTGCGCGGGCTCATCGAGGATCACCTCTCCGAGCGCCGCGACCGCCGCCGGCCGCTGTTTCTGCTCCTCACTTTGGACGCCTGGATGCGATCTCTTGCGAGCGCACGACGTTAGGCTATGCTCTGACTTCGGATGTTCGCTCGAAGGCTGGCGATCGCTCTGTTGCTCGCGCTCGCACCTGCCGCGCAAGCGCAGGACTCGGTGAAAGGACTGCGGATCGTCGTCCCCGACGCGCGCGGCAAAGCTGCGTTCGGCAAAGCTCAGCTGTCGAAGGCGCTGCGAAGGACGCTCGCAGAGGCGGTCGGGCCGTTGATCCCGTCGAAGAAGCTGGAACAAGCGCAGAAGAAGCTGAAGCACAAAGGTAAACAGCTCGCCGATCCGGCGTTGCTCGCCGAAGCTGCGCGCACGATCGACGCGCAATATGTGCTCGCGGTGGAGATCACCAAAGAGAAGTGGCTCTACACAGCGCGCGCACAGCTGATCAACGTGGAGACCGGCGTCGCGCAGATGGACTTCCGCTCGCAGTTCTACAAACCGAAAGCGGAGGCGGACGATCGCGGCAAACGGATCGGTGTCCGCGCGCTCGCCAAGATGGAAGAGCTCGCCAAAGCCGGTGAATCGCCGAAGATCGGTGTCTCCACCGGCGTCGGGGCGGTCGCGCAGAAAGATCCTGATCCTGCCCCGTTGGTGAACGACCGCGTGCCGAGCGGTGAAGACGATTTGAAGGATCCTGGCCAACCGACCAGGTCAGACAAGATCGACGACACTCCGCCGGTCGGGGGTGACACCACGGTCGCGGCGAACGAGATGCGGAATCCTTCGGAGACGTCCGGTTCGTCGTCATTGTCTTCTTCTTCGTCGGGCTCTTCGTTTTCTTCGGGAGGCTCGGGTACCAGCACAGGCTTGTTGGTCACGCTCGACCCTGAAGAAGAAGAAGAGGTCGACGACGAATTTTTCCGGCTCACCGTCGCGGGCGGCGCAGGCCTGCTCCGTACCTACGACGTGAACGCAGCGGGAGTTGAAAATTCGCGACTCTCGTATCGACTCGCGCCGCTCGCGCTGATCAACGGCGATCTCGAGATCTCGATCCCCGGCGTTCCGCTCGGTCTGCTCGCGCGCGCGTCTTTTCGGCCGGTACGGTTCGAGGTGACGATCGAAGGCAACGGCACCAGCGATCCGAACACTCCGCGCGGAATTTTTCTCGACACCGCAGCGCTGTTGCAAGCGCCGATCGCCGTCTCCGGTGAAGGACGCACCGCATTTCGCGTCATCCCCGGCGCGGGCATCCGCTACTCGATGTTGAACGTGTCGACGCACCTCGGGGACATCGTCGTCGACAGCAACTCCTTCGCGCCGATCGCCATGCTCGCGCTCCGCATGCCGATCAACGACGTGCTCGAATTGAATCTCGGCATCGACGGCGGTTTGGTGCTCGGTTACAGCGAATCGCCGGGCGAAACCGGCGTCGAAGCGGACGGCGGTATCGTCATCGGCGGAGATTTTCGCGCGCGTATTTGGCTCTCGGACGCGGTGGCGATCGCTTTCGACACCCGCTTCGACTTCGAAAAAGTCGACTTCACCGGCGCTCCTTCACGCAGGCTCCCGGCCGGTGAAGCGATCGAAAACGCGACCATCACCACCAAAGATCTGCGGACGGGCGTAGGCATCGCATTCCGGTTGTAATGGCGCTCGAAGTTCAGAGCGCGCTCATCGGCGCCTTCGTCACTGTCGCCGTCATGACGAGCATGTTGCTGCGGCGACGTCGCGCGCGTACGGACGTCCTCTTCGCGATCCTCAGCTCGATCCTGGTCGTGTGGTTCTTGGCCGTCTTTTGCCGCGGCGAATACGGAAACGATCCCTGGCTGCGCGTGGAGATGGCCATCGCCGCGCTCGTTCCCGCCGCGCTGATCAAGCTGTTCGCCGACATCGTGCCGGGCACGACGCTCAAGCGGCGTGTCTTGATGAGCACCTGTTATCCGCTCTCGGCGATCTTCGCCTTAGCCGCGGTTTCGCCGCTCGGAAACTTCGACGCGCTCCAAGCCGCAGTGTCGATCTACATCGGTGTAGTCACGCTGCTCGCCTCGCGCTTTTTGGTGGAGCCGACCGACGTGGCCAAGGGGACAGTGGAATACGCACGGAGGCGCTACCTGGCCTTTGGATCAGGTGGTGCGGTCATCCTGGCCATCGCCGGAGAAGTGCCGCAGCTGCGCGGATCGATCACCGCGGTCAGCCACCTCTCGATCATGATCTACGTGTTGTTCCTCTCGCAGATCTTGATCCGCGAGCGGCTCTTGGATCTGAACGAGTTCATCGGACGCACGGTGATCCTCGGCGTCTTGGCCGTACTCTTCGCGGCGATCTTCGCGGTGCTGGTGGGTCTGGGCGGAAACGTCTCTTCGCGTCTCTTCAATGCGGTGATCGGCGTGATCATCCTGATCACGCTGTACGAGCCGCTGAAAGATCGGCTGGAAGCGAAGACGGTGGAGATCTTCTTCCGGGAACGACACCGCTTCGCCGACACGCTCGAGCAGCTGCGCCGGCGCATGCAACACGGCGTCATCGAGCCGGCGAAGATGTCGAAGATCGTGCTCGATACTTTGTACGACGCACGCCGCGCCACTCACGCCGCGATCTACATGTTGGAACCGATGGGCAGCGGCTTCGATCTGCAGGCGTTTCGTGGTGCCGAGCCGGCCGCGCGCGTGAACGCCGTCGAGCAACCGGCGTTGTGGCACCTGATCCAACAAAACCGCGCCCCAACGCTCACCGAGAAGCTCTCGCGTGCGGATGACGGCCGCGATCGCGAGAAAAACGCGGACTTGATCGCGGCGCTGCGTTCGGTGAACGCCGATCTCTTGCTGCCGTTCGTCTCCGGCGAATCGGTGCTCGGATTTTTGGCGCTGCGCGACGACCGTTCGACCGAGCCCTACTCCACCGACGAAATCGCCAGCTTGATGAAGGTCGCCGAAACTGCCGCGACTGTCATTTGGAACAGTAAGCTCGCGGACCGCCTCCGCGAGCGCGAACGTCTCGCAGCGATCGGCGCCATGGCCGCGGGCCTCGCGCACGAGATCCGCAACCCCCTCGGCGCGATCAAAGGTGCTGCACAATATTTGGATCCGAAACGTTTCGGCTCGAACGAAGAGGCCGAGTTCCTCCAGGTGATCATCGACGAGACGAATCGTCTGAACTCGGTCGTCTCGCAGTTCCTCGACTATGCGCGGCCGTTCCGTCCGAATTTTCAGCCGACCGACGTCAACGACGTCGTGAGAAAGACCGCGAAGCTCTTCGAAGCGCGGGAGACGCCGTCTTCACCTCTCGAGATCGTGCTCGATGAACATCTGCCGGTGATCGACGCGGACACCGAGCAGCTCAAACAAGTGATCCTCAACTTGGTGCTCAACGGCGTCGAAGCGACGGCGGATCGCACCAAAGCGGTCACCGTGTCGACGCGTCACGTCCCCGAGCGCGACGTGATCGAGCTGCGCGTCAAAGATCGCGGCTGCGGAATTCCGCGCGAGGATTTGGACCGGATCTTCATCCCCTTCTTCACGACGAAGTCGCACGGTACCGGATTGGGGCTCGCGGTTTGCCACCGCATCATCATGAATCACAACGGGACCATTCATCCCGAGTCGCAGAACAATCGCGGCACGGAGTTCGTGATCCGTTTGCCGGTCCGCCGCCGCGATGTCGCCTCGACGACCGGCTCTTTTGCGCGGCCTTCGCGCGGACCGTCGATGATCTCTTCGGATCTGCCGGTGCCGCCCGCGCTGCTCAAAGCACCCGAAGTCGACTGAGCGCCGAGCTTTCGACTATGCTTCCGCGCGTGCTCACGCTCGCGTTCGTTCTGCTGTTTCCTTCACAACAAGATTTCAAAGAGGAAGCGAAGATGATCCACCGCGTCGTCGGATGCGTGGAGAACGAGCCGCTTCCTCCGAACCTCGACGCGAAAACGATCGAGCCCTTTTGCAAATGGTTGACGCCGAAGATCGAGAAACATCGCAGCGCGTATACCGAGGCCGCGAGCGCGTTCATCGCGAAAACGCAGCCCGAGAAGGTGCCCGCGACCGTGGTCTATCCTTTCGGCGGCGGCGATCTGATGTCGGCGCTGACCACGTATCCGAACGCCAAAGAGATCACCACCATCTCACTGGAACACGCGGGTGATCCGCGGCGCATCAGGACGCTCTCGAAAAAGGAGCTCGCGCAGAATTTATCGGTGATCAGACGAACGATCACCGGCCTCATCCAGTACGACGACAGCCGCACCGACAACATGATGGAGGGCCAGCGCCTCGACATCCCGGGACAGCTCGCGTTCTTCCTGGTCGCTTTGACAGTGCACGGTTATGAGCCGACCTCACTCAAATATTTCCGTCTCGCGAGCGACGGCTCGATCGACTACCTCGACGAAGCGGAGATCGCCGCATCTGCGGACAAAGAAGCGAAGCTCTTGAAGAAGGGTTGGGTCTCGCCTGATTTCTCCGAGGCGTTCTCGAATTCGGAGCTCACGTTTCACAAAGTGGGCGCGCCGAACGACGTGCGCGTGCACCGCCACATCGCGTTCAACCTCGACAATGATCATCTGAAGGCGGATCCCTCGCTGCTGCTTCACCTGGAAAAGAAGGGGCGCGTGGCAGCGATGACCAAAGCGGCCTCGTATCTCTTGTGGCAAAACGCCTTCTCGACGATCCGCGACTATCTGCTCAAAAATATGGAGCTGATGATTTCGGATTCGACCGGCATTCCCGCCGAGCATTCGCTCGCAGCCGGCTTCGAGCTGACGACCTATGGAAACTTCACCGGCTCTTTTCTCGGCGCGAGCCCGAAGGTGAACAAAGAGTTTCGCGCGCTGTGGAAGACGCAAGAGAGACGCGCCCTGCCGTTCCGCTACGGGTACGTCGACACGAACAAACGCAGCCACATGTTGGTGGCGCGGAGAAAGGTCGTGCCGTGATCGCCGCGCTCGCCATCTCGCTGGTGTTCGCCGCTCGAGGCGGGGAACACGTACGCATCGAGGTGATGGGCGCTCCTGTCCATGTGTACAGGTCGCCGAATTTCGACGCGCGCACGGCGAAGTTGGTTTTGTATGCTCATGGATATTTCGCGGGCATCGATCAGCTCTGGGAGGAGCACGGTTTAGCGGCGCAGTTCGACGCCACCAAGCTGAACGCGCTGTTCATCGCGACCGAAGCACCGCTCGGCGACGACGACAAAGTGGTGCACGGGCGCCTCGGCGCGGTTTTGCGCGAGGTGTCCAAACAGACAGGTATGAAGATTCCGCGCGGGAAAAAGATCGCAGTCGCGCACAGCGGTGGATTTCGCGTGATCATCGATTGGATCAAACACGGCCCGGCGGTCGACGAGATCATCTTGCTCGACGGCCTCTACAAAAACGAAGCGGAGCTCGCCGCGTGGTTACGCGGGAAAAAGTCGCGGGCGATGACGCTGGTTTCCATCGACACTGCGGCAAAAGCGGACGCTTTTTTGGCCAAGCTCGATCCGAAGACGAAAAAACGTGTCGTCGACTTGCGTCCTGAGGTCGATCACATGGGTGTGATCACCGGAGGGCGCGTGTTGCCCGAGATCCTCTCGGCGCGCTGAAATGCTGCTTCTTGCCCCGCGGAAATGCGGACGCTTCGGGCGCGGTTCGGCGTGTACACATGAAACAGACGACGCGCGAGCATCTGCTCTCGATCATCAAAGACTTCGATACCGCGATGTTGACCACGCTGACGCCCGAAGGCTGCATGCGTGCACGACCGCTCCAAGTTGCGGAGATCGACGCCGACAATCAGCTCTATTTCTCCACCGCGATCGACAGCGGGAAAGTGAAAGAGCTCGAGGGCGACCCGCGCGTGTGTATCGCCATGCAGGGCAAGATGAAATACGCCTCGCTCTCGGGGCGCGCGCGTGTCTCGCAAGATCGCGCGTTGATCGAACGGCTCTACAAAGAAGACTGGAAGGTGTTCTTCCCTGGCGGAAAGACCGATCCCACGCTCGCGATCCTCATCGTCGATCCGATCGAAGGCGAATATTGGGATAACTCGGGGCTCTCCGGCGTTCGCTTCTTGATCGAAGCCGCAAAGGCTTACGTCAAAGGAGAGAGGCACCAGAACACCACCGACGATAACGCGAAGGTGAAATTGTAGCTACATCCGCAAGCGAACCGCGCAGTGGGGCGCAGCCGAACGAAGAGCGGCAGGCGGACTTGCTCCGCCGATAACCGCTACACGATCGGGATGCAGCGGCAGGAGCTTTCGTCGCAGGTCTCGTTCGAGCCGCAACCACCGCAATCTTCCGGACAATAACAACCGCAGGTGTTGTTCGGATCGCACTCCTGACGATTGATGCAGCCGTTCGTCTGTTTGCAGTCCGAAGGACACTCGCAAGCGCACGCCGCGCCGTTGCACACGGTGCCGTCCGGACATGCGCCGCCGCAATCCGTGGGACAGGCGCACGCGCATCCGTTCGCCGGATCGCAGGCACCCGCGCCCGGACAAGCCGCGTCGCAGTCCGCAGGACAGGTGCACGCGCACAACGACTCGTTGCACACGGTTCCGGTCGCGCAAGTACCGCCGCAATCCGCGGGACACTGGCAGTTACAAGCATCCGTGTTGCACTCGAGCTCGGGCGTCGCCGCGCACGCACCGCCGCAATCGGCGCCGCAGACGCAGGAGCACGAATTCGCATCGCAGACCGTGCCGGTCGGACAGGTGCCGCCGCAGTCCGGCGCGCATTCGCACGAACACGTCGCCTGATTGCAGACTTCGCCCGCACCGCACTGACCGTTGCAGTCCGGCGTGCAGGTACATGCGCAGTTCGCGTCGCAGACCTCGGTCGGTCCGCAGTTCGCGGTGCATTGAGCCTGGTCGCAAGTACAGACGCCGACGACCGGATCACAGATCATGTTCGGCGCGCACGGGCCGCCGCAGGGATCCTCGGGCGGCAACCACAAACGGTAGCTGATGATCACCACGTCATCGCGGTTCGGACGGAACGCGCTGCCACGGAAGAAGATCGAGTTCGCCGCGGGGTCGTAGTCGAAGCCGTTGTCCTTATCGCGCGGAATGATGTCCGTCGAACCGTTGCCGTTCACCCCGACGCGCGCGACACCGACTTTGATCGTCGAGCTGATCGGATTACCAGTGAGCTGATATTGCGAGGCCGCACCGGTGACCGCATCGACGATCGCCTGCAGCGCTTGGCCCGGGTTGTCGACGCACGGCGAGTAGAACGTTCCACCCGTCGCGTTGACCACTTCGGTGTAGCCGATGCCGGGCTCGTTCTCCGGCTGGCTTCCCGCTTGCGGACATCCATAACCGGTGCACTGCACAGGCACCGCGGCCGGCGAGACGATCTGCGCGAAAGCGATCGCGCTGTTGTTCGCCAGCTGCGTGATGTACGGCGTGACCACGGTATTGATACACGACTGCTGCGCCGCGTTCGGCACGAGCAGACACACGTTCTGATTGCCGCCGGTGTAGAAGTCGTTCACGCCGGTGTCGCACGCCGCGCCCCCCGGATTGATGCCGCACTGGCCTTCCGTCACTTCCTGCGCGTGTTCATCCGAGATGTAGACGATGGCGATCTGCGCGTTGTCGCGGAACTTCCGCGCGTTGACCACGGCCGGTGCGGACCGCGGCAGCGCTTTGACCATCGCCGCGCGGATCGCGTCGAGGCCGAACTCGCAACCATCGTTGCCGCTCGCATCTTGGAGATAGGTGGCGAACAAGCTCGGGTCGGTGGTGAAGCCGACGCCGCGCATATCGCCGCCGTTTCCTGCGCCTTGGGTGATGTCGTTTTCATTGTGCGAAACGACGCCCATGCGGAAGTCGACGCCGTTCATCGCCAACGCGTTGAACACCACCGTCGAGGCGGCCACGATGCGACCGCGATCGTCGTCGGTCGAACCGGAGATGTCGGCCATCCACAAGAAGTCGGCGATCGCTTCATCGCCCGCGATGAACGGATCACACTCTTTGTCGCGACGCGCGTTCGCTTGCGCCAATGCTGTACCATTGACCAGGTCGGAGACGAGGACGCTCGAGTTATCCGTGGCGTTGTCGTAGGTCGCGCGATCGAGCACCGCACCGACGACGATCACTTCGCTCGTGCGCACCAACAACTGATACGCGTAGACGAATTGATTCGAGGTGCCGCCGGGTGAGTTTGTCGGCAGACCGCTGAAGTCCGCCGCCCCGAGGCCGGTGGAGATCGCCAAATATGCGTTGCGCACTTCGGCCGCTTCGCGCGTGCCGGCGGAAACGCTCGTGTCGATCACGCCGGAGACCACGGTGTCGAAACCGTCGTGCGACATGATGTTGCGCGCCGAGGTTCGCGTGGTGAGAGCGAGCTGCACGCCCGCCGACGCACCGCTGATACGCGCGTTGTATTGCGTGTTCTGATTCGCCGCCGTCGCCGCACCCGGGAACAACGGCATGCGCACGATGAACGCGGCCACCGAAGCCACCGTGTCATCGAGCGCGACCGCGGTGACACCCACGCCGGCTGCGCTGACCGGGATCGGCAGGTAACTCATCGTCTGTTCGTCGGACAACGTCCAGCGATCCGGCTCGACGTTGAAGTCGACGACCTTGAGGTTCGCATCCGAACAAATTTGAGTGATGCCGTTGCCCACGTTCGGGCTCGGATCATTGGGGTTCGTCGGATCGAAGCCGGCCGCGACCTCGTCGCCGTCAGGCAGGCCGTCGTTGTCCGAGTCACTGTCATTTGGATCAGTCTCGCCCGTGTCGACGCGACCGTTCTGGTTCGCATCTTCCACGCCGTCGGTCAGACCGTCGTTGTCTTGATCATCGTCGGTCGGCGAGGTGGTGGTGGCGGGATCCGCATCGGCGACGAAGCCCGGGCAATTCGATCCCGGCACCGGTGCGGTTGCTCCGGTTTCGACGCCGTCGCTGATGCCGTCGTTGTCGGTGTCCGGATCGAGCGGGCTGGTGCCGAGCGCGGCTTCCATGCCGTCGGAGATGCCGTCGCAGTCGCTGTCGGGTGAACGCGGATCGGTCTCGTACGGTTCGCGCACGCCGTTGTGATTCGTGTCTTCGGCGCCGTCGTTCAACCCGTCGTCGTCGCTGTCGGTGTCGAGCGGATTGGTCTCGCCCATGTCGAGCACCGCGTTGTGGTTCGTGTCTTCGACGCCGTCGTCGATGCCGTCGCCGTCCGTGTCGCGGCGCGCGGGATTCAGCTCGCCCGCATCGCGTACACCGTCGAGATCGGCGTCTTCGAGGTTGTCCGGGATTTGATCGCCGTCCGAGTCCGCGCTGCGCGGGTTCGATTCGTCGCCGTCGACTGCGCCGTTACGATTTTGATCTTCTGCGCCGTCGGGGATGCCGTCGTTGTCGCTGTCTGCCGCCGTCGGGATCGTCCGCGAGGTGGGATCTTGATCCGCGGGGGTGCTCACGCAGCTCGAGCCGGCGACCGGCGTGTTGCGTCCAACTTCGACGCCGTCTGGGATGCCGTCGCCGTCGCTGTCCGGGTTGTTCGGATCGGTCTTCAATCCGTTCGGATAAACGGTGCTGAACTCTTCCGCGTCCGACAGACCGTCACAGTCGGTGTCGATCGTCGCGTTGTTCGGATTGTTCGGATCGGCGCCGCCGTCGCCCGCACCGCCATCACCTGCGCCGCTGTCCTCGTTGCCACTGTCCCCGAGGCCACCATCGTCGACGCCGCTGTCGGCCGTCGCGTCCGGATCGAGCGAACCGTCGGTACGATCGCCGCCGTCAAAGGGGACGCCGGTGTCGTTGTTCCCGCCGCCGGGCTCGTCGCCGCAGCCCGAGCAGCCGGAGAAAGCGAGCGCGAACAGCATGATTGCGGGTACGAAGAAGAGCTTCGTTCTCAAGGGGCACCTCGTGGCTTCGATCACTTATAGTGGAGTATCACGAGGTTTGGGCGCGAGGACAAACTTTCCGCGGATGTAGCCCAGGAGCGCAGGCGCTGCCCCTCACCGAAAGAAAGCTTAGTAAGCTTCTTCGGCAGCAGCGGGCGCGGCGGATTTTTCCGCTTCTTTGGCCCAGTCGCGATCCGCCTCGTTGCCTGACTCACGAGCGACGCGCTCCACCAGATCGAGCGCGATCTTCTTGCGTGGGAAACGCGGGACCGCGGCCGCGGCCTTGGCATTGCGCGAAGCATCGGCCAAGCGCCGATCCGCGTAGTCCAACTGAGCAAGCCTTAGAGCAAGATCGCCATAAGCGGTCGTGCCCCGCGTGCGCTGCAGTCCGTTCACCAAGATGCGACGTGCACCTGCGTTGTCGCGTGCGGCAAGCTGCGTCTCCGCCGCAATAATGATGTCGCGCGCATAAACCTGCGCCGAACGCGCATCCATCTCGCCGCCCTGCGGTCCTGCCGTGCTCGTTGCACCGACCCCTTTTGCACCGGCGGTCTTCGCCTTCTTGTCGGCGACCACCGGACCCGCGACATCTTTCGCGACCGCCGGCGGCTCCTGTTTTTTCGCGTCGGTCTCGAGGTCGGCGACCTCGCTCTTCGGCACCGACGCCGCCCGCTGCTGCTCCACGGGTTGCGCCGAGCCGGTCACCGCGTTGACGTCAGGTGTCTTCTTCTCCGCGAGCTTCTCGGGCACCGTCTCCGCAGGTTTCACCGCTTTCGCCGGTGCTTGGCCGAGGCTGGTTGCATCATCGAAGCTGAAGTCACCGCGCGCGCTCTCACCGGTTCGCGAGCCATCCGAGCGATCCGCACCCGCGAGATCCCGCGCAGGTGCACGGCGCTTCGGCGAAGGTTTCGAAGCCTCGCGCGCTCGGCCAGCTTCGCGTTCGGAGCGCGCTTCCTTCTTCGTTTCGATCGCGACGCTCGTGTCTTCCTTGGGAGCTTCCTCCACAACCTGCGCCGGAGGAGGCGCGGGATCCTGCGTCAACATCTCATCGTTCGCGCGAGTCTTCGCCATCGGGAGCGGGATCGACTCCGCGGCCGGCACGGTGAGCTCGGGAGATTGCATCGCGTTCGGCACCGTGACCACGGCGATCACCGCCGCCACCGAGCCCGCGAGCGCCAAACCGAACACTGGCCTTCGGATCATTTTACGGAGCCACGCGAGGAGACCCTCGTTCTTCGCCGAGAGTGTCTCCGCTTCTTCGCGGGCACGCGCCAAGATCAGACTGTCCAAGTGGCCAGGTGGTTCTTCGTCTTCGAGCTGGCGCATGAGGCCCAGCGTGTCTTCGAAGCTCGCCTCTTCGGCGGCGAGCGCCGGGTCTTCGTCGCGCGCGCGCCGGTACTCACGAGCCTCTTTCTCAGAGAGCTCGCCGTACAAAGAATCGACGATTCGCGTATCTTCCCGACCCGACACTTCTCAGTTCCTCACGTGTTATCTGCACGCACGCCCTGACGGGCGAGGTGCGATCTCAAATGTTCCAACGCGTAACGCATGCGGCTCTTCACCGTGTTTTCGGGAACGCCGACCACCGACGCGATGTCTTTGAACGGCATCCCCGAATATTCACGCATCACGAAAACCTCGCGTTGATCCTCCGACAATGAGGCGATCGCCGCCGCGAGCTTGGCGCGCAGTCGAAGGCTCTCCGCACCGCGATCCGGTGTGACAGAATCCTCGTCCGAAACGCGGTCTCCGAGCGTCCCTCCTTGGTCCTCAGTGGGATCCAACGTTTGATCGAGCGAAGCGGTCTTTCGATAGCCCGCCTTACGAATCGCGTCGATGCAGTGGTTCCGTGCGATCGTATACAGCCAGGTCGTCAGCTTCGCGGTGCTCTCCCAATCCTTAGCGCCGCGCACCACCCGCAGGAAAACTTCCTGCATCGCGTCTTCCGCCGCGGCCTTATTGCCGAGCATCCTCAGGCAAAAGTTGTAGATGGGTTTTTTGTGTTTCTGGAGCAGCCGCTCGAAGGCCCGCGCGTCGCCTTTCTTGTAGGCGTTCATCAACCGCTGGTCTTCACGCTCCGCTTCGAGACGCGCCGCTTCTCGATCTTCTTCACGTGAGGGCGCACCATTCGCCGCGCGCGCATCTTTTTGCGGCGTGCTGCGAGCTCCCGGCTCGTTGTCGGGCACCAGCCCGAGCGTTGGCGAAGTCTGCGACGTGATGTGAGCCTAACCTTGTTCTTCGGCGCGGAGCAAAGCGCGCGTGTGATCGTGTTCCGGAGAGGAGAACAACACATCCGCCGCTTTGTCTTCCACGATTCGTCCCTGAAACATCACCATCACCCGCGAAGCGAACGCGCGCACCAGGCGGAGATCGTGCGAAATGAACACGTAGGTGAGCCCCTGCTCCTTTTTCAGCGCGGAAAACAGGGCCAAAAGCTCGCCTTCGGTGCTGCGGTCGAGCGCCGACGTGACCTCGTCGAGCACCAAGACCTCGGGCGACAGCGACAGCGCCCGGGCGATCGAGACCCGTTGCTTCTGGCCACCCGACAGCTCATGCGGCCGCCGGGACAACAGCTCCGGCGACAGGCCGACCTTGTGCAACATCTCCGCGGGTGTTGGCCCTGCGAGCTGATGGATCTCGAGCGGCGCGCGCAGGATCGCTTCGATGCGCATCCGCGGATCGAGCGAGCTGCCCGGGTCCTGGAAGACGATCTGCATGCGCCGGCGCACCGCGAGCATTTCGGCCCGTGAAGCGCGGTGGACGTCGATTCCATTGAATAGAACGCGTCCCCCATCCAAAGAATCGAGCGCCACCAAGGCGCGCGCCAACGTCGATTTGCCCGAACCGCTGGCACCGACGATCGCCGCATTCTCTCCGCGTTCGATCTGGAAGCTGACGCCGTCGAGCGCGCGTTTTTTGCCGTGCGTTTTGCTCAGGGACTCGGCGGAGATCACGATAGCTCCACCTTCGTTTCGCAAAATCGCTCCGCGAGCTCCAGGTCGTGCGTGGCGAACAACAACGCGCAACCCTTCTCTTTCGTGCGACGCAGCAGTGCCGCGAGGATCGTCGCGCGGGTGATCGCATCGAGCTGCGCGGTCGGCTCATCGAGCAAAACGAACGACGGGTCACGCGCAAGAGCCATGGCGATCAACACGCGCTGGCGTTGTCCGCCCGACAATTGATGCGGAAAAGATCGCGCGATCACCGCGGGCTCCTCGAAATCCATCTCCAGGAGCGCCGGCAACACACGTTCTTTGCCCGCCACTTCGGCGATCTGTTTTCCCGCGCGCATCAGCGGATCGAGCGCCAGCCCCGGTTCTTGAAACACGACCGCGAGCGTACGCCGCCGCACCGCGAGCAGCGCAGCGGCATCGAGCTCGAACAAGTTTTGACCGTTCAGCTCCACGCGGCCTTCGACCCGTGCATTTTTCGGCAACAGCCGCGCGATCGCCGAGATCACCGAGCTCTTGCCGCAACCTGATCTTCCGATCAGGGCGAGCATTCCGCCCGGACGCAGCTCGAAGCTCAGCTTTTCGACGACCCGGCGCTCACCGTAACCCACGGTCAGCTGTTCGACGCGGAGGCTCACCGCCTCACTTACGAAGCTCGGCGGCGAGCTCTTCTTGAGTGATCAGCTGCTTCGACAACAACAAACGTCCGAGCGCAAGGACCAACTGCGCGCGCTCCGCGGAGTTCAGCGAATCGTTCGCCGCCAGCGCACGCACCATGCGCATCGCTTCGTCATCGGTCGACGCCGGCGCAGCGGGCGGCGGCGTGCGCGCGGGCTCCACGACCTTCGGTTCGCGCGCGATGAACATCCCTTCGAGATCGTCGAGCACGCGGTCGCGCTCCATCTCGTCGCGAGGGGGCGTCGGATCTTCGATCTTCTCGAAGGCAGCCGGATCGTCGGTCAACGTCTCGGAGGTCAACACCGCACGCAGCGAGGAGCTGTCCATGCGCGGATTCGTGTCTTCTTCTTCGCCCGAGTCTTTCTTCGCGCGCGTGGACTTCACCGGCGAGACCTGCCGGCTTTCTTCGTCGAACAACCGCGTGTTCACGGCTTTCGCGAGCTCACCGTTCGTCTCCGCGTGCAGCACCGGCGCTTCGTCCGAGCCCGTATCCTCGGACTTCGCGGTTCCGTCGTCATCGATCAACGACACCAAGCTCGACGGCTCGATCACCGGCATCTCTGCCGCATCCGAGTCGTCGGGTGGGGGAAGATCTTCGGATTTTGCAGGCTCCGGGCTCCCGTCTTGGGCCGCGGCGCGCGCTTCGAGCAAGGTGTCGAAACGCGGCTCGGGCCGGCTGTGCAACGGATCGATCGTCACCTCGTCGGGTAGATCGACCGAATCGTCGGCTGCATCTTCCGGCGCCGACCGCGCGCGTACCGCAGCACTCGAAGTCGGGATGTCGTCCGTCCCGGCGAGCGCGTGGACCACTGATCCTTTGGACAGGGGCGGCGGAACGAACTCGTCGCCCTCCCAATCGATCGCCGGAATGATCCCGGTGCGCTCCAGCCCGACTGGAATTTCGATACTCTCCGGTCCTTCGAACGGCGACGGCGAATCGGGAAAATCGACCGGAATCTCCATGGCCCGCATGAAGCGGCGTTCTTCCGTTTTCGGCGCATCTTTCGAGCGCTCGGGCATCGCGCTGCGCAGGATCTGCAGCTCGTAATCTTCGCTGAGCTCGACTTGGCTGGTCTTGATGTCTTCGGGCCCTTCGTTGATCTCCAGGATCTCGACGTCGAGCTCCGCGAGCTCGCGATGCGATTCCGGGATGGAAGTCGGCACATCGGAGGCCATCGCGAGCGCGACCTCTTCTTCGACACCGAGCTCCGCGAGCGAGGCCTCGGTGGTCACCGGATCGAGCATCAGCTCACCGTGCGCAACATTCGGCGGCGGCTGAGTGGAGATCGGGGCGAGCAAACCGAGCAAGCCGCGTTCGTGCGGGGGCAGCGTCGTCGTCGACGACACACTCGCCGTGCTGACCGCGCGCGGCCAATCGCGCACGGCACGATCCCATTCACCGAGGGTGCTCTCCACGTCTCCGCCCGAGCTCAAGCTCTTTTCGGGGAGCGGCCGGCCTAAGTCTTGGAGCTGGAGATCGATACCGGTCTTGTCCTCTTCCGCAGTCGGCACGCGAGGCGCGACCAGCGGCAGAGAAGAACGTTTCACCTCGAAAGACGGGTTCTCCTGCGTGTCGCGAATGTGCGGGCGCAGCGGCGGGAGCGACGTTCCTTGGCTCGGCGTCGCGCGCGCGAGCGGCGTCGTTCCCGGAGTGGGCGGCGACGGACGCGGCGGCAACACCGGCGAGGTTTGTGCGGCACGCGGAGCTTCGGGTCGCGGCTCGGAGCGCACCGGCGGCAACACGGGCGCTTTGTTCGTACTGTTCGTTGGTACAGGTAGCGGTGGAAGCGTTTTTTGTAGCGGCGGCAGCGCCGGTCGAAGCTGCGCCGAAGCTCTCTCCGCGGATTTTTCCGGCAGTCCCTGCGTGCCGGTGGGAACCTTGGGGATATTTTTTCCCGGCTCACTCCGAGGAAGCGAGCTGGTCGTCGCCGGCGGTGGAGGCGTAGAGCTCAGCACTGGACGCGGGCGCATCTTGTCCACTTGGACAGGTCCCGTCGCCGGCGGTAAACCGCGCTTGGCCGCCTCGGAGACCGACTTGTCGCGCGGCGGCGTCGAAGAGATCGTTTCCTGTACGGGAGGCCGCGACGGCGCCGGCAAAACCGAAGCCTGCGCGCGGTAATGTTGTTCCAGCGCGCGATCCAGCTCTGTCGCCGTGGACACCAAGACGCGAATCTCGCGACCCGACACACGCGCCAATTCGCCGAGCGCCTCCGAGTCGAGCGGATCGGCCATCACCACGTAAACGAACTCGGCTTGATTGGTGCGTTTGATGGCGATCGGCAACGCGCCGTACTTCAGCGCGACGTTCCCCGGGATCAACGCCAACACCCGTTCGTGAATCTTCAGCGACGAGAGGCTGACCGCCTCCAGACCGAGTCGCGCGGCGATCGCTTTCGCCAAACGATCTTCATCGACCACGCGCCGTTCCGCGAGAATGCGCCCGAGACGTCCACCGCTGTTCTTCTGCTGCGCGAGCGCCGAGACGAGCTGCTCGCGCTCGACCAGGCCCATTTCGACGAGCAGCTCTCCGAGCTGACTGCGCTCCGCTTTCACCGTCATCACTTCCTCATCGACGGTTGACGAGCGCCATGTACTCGTCCCGTGAGAAGACTCCTTTCTCGATCAAGAGCTCGAGCAAGACGCGGGTCGCCTTGAGCTGTTTTTTTTGCGCCGCATCCAGCGCGACCGCCATCTCCAGCGCAGCCGTGCTCGGCCCGCGCTGCGTCGGAAGCGGAGGCGGCGTGGTCCGCGGCGTCTTCTCGACGCGCGTCGGGGGCGGATTCATCGGCGTGATCTCGCGAGCCGCGGCTGAAAACGGCTGCGGCGCGAACGGCGGCAACGACGGTTGTATCGTCGCCGGCGGCGCGTACGACGGTTGTTGTTGTTGCTGCTGCGACTGCGCAAAGTCTCGCGCGTTCGGTGAATAATTGAGCTGCGGCGCAGGCGTTTGTTTCAAGCCATCTTGCTCGAGCATCAACGTCGGACCGCTGGCACGTTCGACCGCGGAGATGTCGAAGCGTCGATCTTGTTCTGCACGTCCGTAAAACAAAGTGTCGATCGCCTGCGTGATCTCCAGCTCGCCCGCGAGCGAAGTTTCGATGCGCAGCCCGGTCTTGAAACGGAGCTCGTCGATCGCGCCGACGTTCGTCGGATCGACCATGGCCACCAAGAGCGTCTTTTTTTCCGGCAAATAACGCTCGGGACACAAGGCGTGGGTCGAAGCGAATTGAGGATCGATCCGTCCGACGATGTCCGGCGGGACATCGAGCTGTTCGAGACGCGCGCGCGGAACGCCGAGCTGTTTCGACAGCGCCTTCACCAACAAATCTTCGGAGACGAAATTCATCTCCACGAGGATGCGCCCCAGCCGGCCACCCCAACGCTGCTGTTCGGCGAGGGCGGCTTTCAGCTTGAAATCGTCGAGCACCCCGGCGCGCACGAGGAGCTCACCCAGCTTGATGCGTGCTGCCATCGATTCGCGGGCTCAAACTCTACCCTCGAATCGAAGGTGGCTGCCACTTCTTCACTTTTTAGAGTTGTTCGGGGATCACACCGGGTGGAGCCGCGATCGTAAAAAGGGAGGGCGAGAGCTCGACGTTCACGTCGACCTCCTTGAGCTTGATCGTCACGTCGTGATTCCGCGCCGGCATGACGATGTGCAGGCTGCGCGGGATTTCAGCGGTCGATCCCGAGACGGCCTCGAAGTCCTCGAACGTCACACTGAGGCGTACGTTGCCTCCGGGTTCGAGCAGCTCCATCTTTTCGACGACCTTCCTCACGGGATCCACCGTGAGCCGGCCATCCTCCCCGTTCGGGCCGGAGATGGAGAGCGACCATTTCTCCTGGTCCTCGGCCCAAGCGATCGACTTGGCCCTGAATCGCACCCCGGTGGGCACGCCGCCGAGCAGGGTGTCGACCACCTCCTCGGGATGGAGCGGCAGCGGCATCAGGCGGGCGATGTTCTCCGGCGTCGCTGGACCTTCGGACAACTTCTCCTTGGAGAGGAGCCACATCCTTTTTCCGTCCGAGGCCATCACGTCGATCGGCTGCTCGAGCGGCGACACGGTTTCGAAGCGAAAGCTGCCCGGCCGCTCTGCGACCAACACCGCCTTCAAACGGATGCGGCCTTTTTCACCGAAGTAGGTGAGCCGGCCCATGGCGCGCAGATTTTTCCGTTCCGCACCGCGGCTGCGCAGCTGTTCGAGCGCGGCTTCGGCCGAAGGCAGCGGCGGCAGCTCCGCCGGATTCTTCGGCGTACCTGGCCGACAAGACACAGCGAGCGAAAGGACAGTGGCCAAAAGTACAGGTAATCGAATCATGGCTCCGCCCGCGCCGGCCCAGGGAGCTCGGCGAGCTTCTTTCGCACGCGCGCTAGATTGGGAGGCGCCGACGGTTCTTTGGCCAAGATCGCGCGATCCAAAGCGGTCCGCGCCCGCAGGTACGATCCGCGCGCCGCGTCGCTCTTTCCGCGCGCCAGGAACACGTCGCCGAGATGTTCCAAGACCTCCGCGTCGTTCGGTTGCAGGCGCGTCGCCCGCAACAAGTATCGCTCCGCGAGATCCAGTTTTCCTCGGCGAAAACAGACAAATCCGAGGGAGTCGAGGATCGCGCCGGAGCGCGGTTCGAGCGCCAGCGCACGCCGCAAAAGTTTCTCCGCTTCGTCCAAACGGGTCGCTCGCCCCGCGTAGAGATAGCCGAGAAAATTCATCGCCCGCGCGGAGTCGGGATGTTCGCGCAAGAGCTTGTACATGGTGTCCACGGCGAGCTCGCTCTCTCCTGATCTTTCGTACACCACACCCAAACGATAGAGCGCGTCTTCGCTTGGAGCGGCCGACTGTTCAACCGCCGCGCGCATGATCCGCATCCCGCGATCGCGATCACCGCTTCGCATTGCGAGCGAGGCCTCGATCTCGGCGAGCTCCAGATCGTGCGGGAGCGCTTTTTTCGCTTCCCGCACCGTGAACATCGCCTCCTCGACCTGACCTGTCTTTTCGAGCAGGCCGGCGAAGAAGGAGATCAGCGACGGCGAACGGGGCTGGTGTTCGAGCGCCGCACGCAGCGCAAGCTTCGCGCGATCGGCGCGACCGAGGCCGAGCAACACGTTCCCGATACGAATGCGCGCATCGGCATAAAGCTCATGATCCGGACCGATCGTCTCCAGCTCCGCCAGCGCCGGCTCGTCTTTGCCGAGCTGCAACATCGAGATCCCATACGCGAAACGCGCGCGTTGATCGGAAGGCGTCGCGCGCACCGACTCCGCCAGCAACACCGAGGCGTGCGCGGGCCGGCCTTCTTCGAGGTACATCAGCCCGAGCTTGAGATCGGTCTCGGGGCTCTTCTGCATCGTTTGGATCGCAGAAACCAATTTTTCGGCCAGATCGTCGCGCTCCACCCACAGCTCGGCGCGCGCGCCGTAAAACATAGCGTCGAGATCGCCCGGCACCAGCTCCACAATTTTGCGCCAGACTTGGACCGCATCGTCGTATCGAGCTTGGCGCTCATAGATCGCCGAAAGCGCGATCGCCACCTCGACGCGGCGGGCATCGCGTTCGAGCGCGTACTCCAGCGCGCGCGCTGCGGCCGTCAGGCGCCGGCGGCCGACCTCGATCTGCGCAATTTCCGTGAACGGCTCGGTCGATCGCGGCGCACGTTCGGCGCTCTTGTAGAGGATGGCGATCGCTTCCTTCGGGCTCCCGCGCCGCGCCACCAGCCGGGCCAGCTCGATCGACGCGTCGACGCTCGCGGGGTCGTTTTCCAGCGCTTTTTTCAGCGATTTTTCCGCCGCAGCCACCTGCGACTTCGAAAGCTGCACGTGGGCCCGAAGAATCCAGGCGCGCGGATCGGTGCCGTCGAGCGCCAGCGCGCGGTCGGCCAGCTTTTCGGCTTTCGCGATCCAGCCGAGCTTCAGCGAGACGCGGGCCAGCTGGACCGTCAGATATTTGCTGTCCGAGTCGTAAACGAGCGCGAGCTGGAGCTCTTCGGAGGCCTCGACCAGCTCGTTCTTCGAGAGCGCCAGCTCGGCGCGCATCGCGTGATAATAGGCTTGTGAGCTGACGTACCGCTTTTTGGGAGCACCCCTCGCCGGCTCCGCTGCGGCGGCCGCGGTACAGAGCGCGACCGCGACGAACGCGAACAGCGCGAGGTGCGGCCGCGGCACGAAAGCGACGGTAACACGCAGCCTACGCTTTGACACCGCTTTCGGGCTGTCGCTATGCTCCGCGCGGCGATACGCCCCGTTCAGCATACGATGTCGACACGTCTTCCGTTGGTCCTCGTGGCCTTGCTCCTCTTCGTGCCCGGCATCGGGCGCGCACAGACACCGGACATTCCGGAAGAAAGGCCGCCGGAAGCGCCGGAGAAAAAAACTCAGCCTGCTGTCGTCGACATCGAAGCTGCGGAAGAGGTTCCGCCGGAGCCCGAAGTCGAGCAGCCGGCGCGCACCAACCCCGCGAAAAGATCGGCGCAGCCCGAAGCTTCGCGCGTTTCGCCGACGGTGACCAAACGCCGGAGCGAAAATTTGCGCCTTTCGAGCAACCTGTACGGAGAGACAGGTCTCACGCGCATCGCGGCCGCCGAAGGTTCGCCGCAAGGAACGTTGCGCTTCTCCTTCGGTCTCGACTTCTTCACCGTGGGCAGCTTCTTTCAAGAGAACGATGAAGCTTCACGCGTCGGCGCGACTGTGGCGCTCGGCGCGGCGCTGCACGACTACGTGGAGATGTGGCTCTCGACGCGCGCGCAGTCGAGCCACAACGAATTCACCTCACCGCGCTTGTTGCAATCGCAAGGTGACGTGCGGCTCGGCATCAAAGGATTTTATCCGCTCGCCGATCTGATCAGCGTCGGTGCGGATCTCCAGCTCGGATTGCTCTCGGGCATCGGCGAGACCTTCTTCGACTTCAGCTCGACGCAGGTGCAGATCCGCGGCCTGGTCACCTCCGATCTCGCGAAAGCGATCCCGCAGGTGCCGCTCCGCTTTCACCTCAACGCGGGCATCATCATCGACAATTCGAAGAACCTGCTCGGTGAAGATCTCTTCAATTCGGAACGTTTCGCGCTCGAGGTCAGCGACTTCAACCGTTTCCAGGTCGGGCTCGGCCTGGAAGCGCCGTTCAAATACGTGACGCCCTACATCGAGTATCAGATCGAATTCCCGTTCGGTAACGTTGAGGCAACGCCGGGCGTAGTGTTGGTCGCCGAAGGTCTGCGCGCGGCACAGACGACGCCGGATCCCATGGCCCGCTTCTGCACGATCGAGAACGACACCAACTGCGCGCGTTCGGCTCCGCAACGCACCTTCCCGCAACACCTCACGCTCGGTGCACGGATCAGCGCGCTTCAAGACTTCACCTTCGATGCCGCAGTGGAGATCGGCCTGACGCCGGACGTCGCGACCGGTGTCGTGGCCACGCCGCCGTACAACGTCGTTTTGCTCGCGGCTTATGCCTTCGATCCATTTCACGCGCGCGGCGACAGCGGTCCGCCGATCAGCGTGCCGATCTTGATCCCCGAATTCTCCGAGGTCGAAAAAACGCCGACGACGGGTTCGGTGATCGGATCGATCAAAAGTAAGGAAGGCAAAGAGGTTCAGGGCGCAGTCGTCACCTTCGATCGCTCACCGCCCGTCGCGACCAGCGCCGCCGGCATGTTCCGTTCACACGAGATCGAGCCGGGACCGATCGCCATCACCGTGACGCGCGAGGGTTACGAGACGGGCACCGCGAAAGCAGAGGTCGTCGCCGGACAGGCGATCGAAATCGCGCTCAACTTGGTCACCTCGATCAAAGAAGGCACGATCAAGGGACGGATCATCGACGACAAAGACAAACCGATCCCGGGCATCAACATCTCCTTGATCGGACCGACGAACGCCTCGGCGGTCACCGGTGAAGACGGCGGTTTCGAGGCGAAAGTGATCGCCGGAAAATACTCCGTCGAAGCCGCGCAAGAAGGTTATCTGAAGAAAGCGCGCGAGCTCGAGCTCAAGGGGGGCGAGAGCGCGACGCTCGACTTGGTCGTGCGCAAACGCCCGAAACAAGCGGTCGCCGAGATCAGCAAGAACCAGATCGTGGTCAAACAAAGTGTCCACTTCGTCACCGGCGAAGCGCGCCTCGCGCCGGACGCCGCCGCGGTTTTGGACAACGTCGTCGACCTCTTGGTGGCGAACAAACAGATCCGGAAATTGCGCATCGAAGGCCACACGGACAACGTCGGTGTGGACGACGCGAACGTCACGCTCTCCCGCGAGCGGGCGGCCTCCGTCGTCGACTACCTCGTCCAGCAAGGTGTCGATCGCTCGCGACTCGAAGCGGAGGGTTACGGCGCCTCCAGGCCGATCGCCCCGAACCTCACCCGTCGCGGCCGCGAGCAAAACCGCCGCGTTGAGTTCCACATAATTCAGTAGGGAGGTAAGCTCTCCCTCGATGCACGTCCGCTCTTTCGACCCGTGGGCGAAGTCGGCGATCGGCAAGGTGCTGATCGTCGAGCCGGATCCCGACATCGCCCGAATGCTCGAAGTGCGCCTCGCACGCGACGGTCACGATGTGGTCGTCGTCGACCACGGACAAGCCGCCCTCCGCGCCGCGAAAAATGAAACGCTCGATGTCGCGCTCGTCGACGGCAAAGTCGCGGACATCTTGCCGATCGATCTGCTCCAACAATTGAAGAGCACCTACGCTCCGTTCGAGGTGATCCTCATGTCGGTCGATCCCACGACCGAGATGTTGGTCAAGGCGCTCGAAGCAGGCGCCTACGATCTGGTCGTCAAACCGTTCACCAACTTGAAGATCCTCACCACCAAGCTGAAGAGCGCGGTCGTGAAAGTCCGCGCCGAACGCGATCGCGACGAGCTCGCGCGGATGCTGGCTGCCCAGACCCAAGACATGGTGCACCGCGAAGCGGAATCCGAGCGGACTTCCAACGCGACCATGGTCGGCACCGCTCCGCCGACCAGCGAAGACAGCGTCATCGACCTGGACGGAATGACAGGTGTCGACACGCTCACTGGCCTTCCGAACAGGAGAGCTTCAGATGAGCGTTTCAAAAAAGAAACGGCGCGAGCGCTGCGGTACGATCGCCCGTTATGTGTCGCGCTCGGCAGCGTCGACGGGCTCGATCGCGTCATCGACGGCTTCGGTGCCGCGGTGGCGGATGGTGTATTGCGCGGGATCGCGTCGATGTTCTCGGGCATGGTCCGCGACGTCGACTTCTGCGCGCGTCGCCAAGGCGGCGAGTTCTTGTTCATCTTCCCGGAGACGGCGAAGGAGAGCGGCTTCATCGTCGTCGATCGCATTCGCCTCGCGCTGTCCCAGACCTCGTTTTCGGAGCTCGGACCCGAGAGTCACGGCGACTTTCAGCTCTCCGCGAGCTTCGGATTGGCGGCGCTGCCGACCGATACGATGAACGCGGACCTGTTGCGCGACGCCGCCGAAGCCGCCTTGGTTCAAGCAAAAATCACGGGAGATCGGGTGGTTGCGTTCGATGGCGCGATGCTAAAGAAGCGCCGCATTTGACACTGTCATATAACACTGTCATATATGGCTCATGGCTGGGCCGGGCGATGCTTTGTGGACGATCGAAGACCTCGGCAATGCCGTGGCCGCCGTTTTGGCCGAGGACGGCCTGGTTCAAGACAACGGCCAGATCCGCGATATCCCCGACCGCCGCACCATTCGTTATTACACCACGCTCGGACTGATCGATCGGCCCGCGGGCATGCGCGGCCGCACTGCGCTTTACGGAGAGCGGCACCTCGCGCAGCTCGTGGCGATCAAACGCCTTCAAGCTGAAGGGCTCCCGCTCGCCGAGATCCAACAACGGCTCCAGGCGACGAACCCGAAAGCGCTGAAAGCGATCGCGCGCATTCCGCAAATTCCGGACACACAGACCGATCGCATCGGGGAATCGTTCTGGAGCGTGGTGCCCGACTATCCACCGGAGGTCGCGCGCGAAGCACGCGAAGAGCCCACGCGTGTCGAAGCCGTACGCGAAATGAAACCCGCTCTGCTCAGCGGGGTTCGTTTGGATCCACGCGTGATCTTGATGATCGAAAATCGCAGTTCACTCAATGCGGAGCACATCCGCGCGATCGAACGAGCAGCTCTGCCGCTGCTGCGCCTGCTGAGACAGCGCGCCCTGATCGACAACGAAGGAGAAGAGACATGAGCCACGCCATCCCGATGATCACCGACGATGAAATGAACGTCCTCAACCGCGGTTGCGAGCCCGGTGGATTTGGATCGCTCAGAACCGAGCGCGGTTTGTTGCCGCTGGTGGAAATGCGCGTCGACACCCGCATCGTCGGGCTCGCGTACACCGTGACGCTCGAACAAACTTTTCAAAGCGCGATCAGCGAGCCGATGGAGGCGACGTACATCTTCCCGTTGCCCGATCGCGCCGGCGTCACGCGTTTTCGCATGGAGGTGAACGGACGCATCGTCGAAGGTGACATCAAGGAGCGCGGTCAAGCGCGTCGCGAATACGATCAAGCGATCCAGAGCGGACACCGCGCGGCGATCACCGAAGAGGAACGCTCCGGTGTGTTCACCATGCGCGTCGGCAACTTGATGCCGAACGAACGCGCGAAAGTGACTTTGGTGATGACCGGCCCGGTGATCTTCGACGACGGCGAAGCGACCTTCCGTTTCCCGCTGGTGGTCGCGCCCCGTTACATCCCGGGCCGCGCGCTCGGCGAAAACGTCGGTGACGGGACGGCCATGGACACGAATCTCACGCCGGATGCGTCGCGCATTTCACCGCCGGTGTTGTTGCCCGGATTCCCCAATCCGGTGCGTCTGGCGATCGAGGTATCGATCGACGGTGCTGGTCTTCCGATCAGTGATCTTCGGACCAGTCTGTTCTCTTCGTACGAGGAACAAAGTGGTGCGGTGCGGCGCCTGCGTATTCAACCGGGCGAACGTCTGAATCGCGACTTCGTGCTGCGTTTCAAGGTGCCGGCGGCGAACGTGAAAAGCGCACTGTATCTGGTGCCGGATGCCGACCAACAAGCGGGCACCTTTTTGTTGACCATCGTTCCACCGGCAACGGCGGCCGCGGACCGTCCGCGCGACGTGGTCTTCGTGCTCGATCGTTCGGGCAGCATGGAAGGCTGGAAGATGGTCGCGGCGCGCCGTGCGGTCGCGCGGATGGTCGACACACTGCGCTCGAAAGATAACTTCGCGGTCTACGCTTTCGACGATTCGATCGAGACACCGAGCGGCAACGTGAACCTCGTTCCGGCGACGGATCGCAACCGTTTCCAAGCGGTGGAGATGCTCGCCAAGCTCGAGTCGCGCGGAGGCACCGAGATGCTGCAGCCCTTGGTGACTGCGGCGAAGTCTCTCGGCGGCGGTTATCACGATCGCGATCGCGTGATCGTGCTCGCGACCGACGGCCAAGTCGGGAACGAAGACCACATTCTGCGGCAGCTCGGTGCGGAGATGAAGAACGTACGTGTCTTCACCTTGGGCATCGATCGCGCGGTCAACGAGGGCTTCTTGAAGCGACTCGCGGCGCTCGGCGGCGGGCTCGCGGAGATCGTCGAGTCCGAAGATCGACTCGATGAAGTGATGGACAAGATCCACCGCCGCATCGGTACACCGATCGTCAGTGAGGTCGCGGTCGCGCCGAGCGGACTCGATATTTTGCCAGGATCGACGGCGCCTTCGCGTATCCCTGATCTTTTTGCGGGTGCGCCGGTGATCGTCGGCGGACGTTATCGCGGTCCGGCGAACGGACGCGTGACGGTGACCGGACGCGACGCCTACGGCCGCAGTTATGTCGAGGAAACGCAGGGAACAACGATCGCTGATCCTTCGCTCACCACCATCTGGGCGCGTGCTCACGTGCGTGATCTCGAGGATCGATTCGTCGTCGGCCGCGGCGACAAAAAACAGCTCGAACGAGAGATCGTCGAGACCTCGGTGCGTTTTCGCGTGTTGTCGCGCTTCACCGCGTTCATCGCGATCGATCGCGCTGAAGTGGTGAACGCGGGCGGAAACCATCGGCAGGTGGTGCAGCCCGTGGAAGCTCCCGAAGGTTGGGAGATGTTCGAGAGCGGCGGGAAAGATTCGTCGCGGACGAGGTCGGGTGTGGTGTCGAAGGCGGTCGCGTCCTTCGGTGCATCCGCTGCGGGTCCGGGGAGTGCGGGCGGCGGCGCAGCGTCGAAGAAAGCAAGGCTCGAGATCACGGCGTCGGCGGTGCTCGATCTCGGCGGAGACGACCAAGCACCGATGGCGCCGATGGAGCAGCTCGAACGGCGGGTCGCACCCGCGCCGCGGGCGATGCGGCCGCAAAAACCGATGAGCGCGCCGGCGATGCCGCCGCCTCCGCCGCTCGCGCAAGGACGAGCGCGAGATGAAGCGCTGCGCCGGGCGCCGGTGCAGGCGATCGAGCTCACACCATACCGGCAACGTGCAGCGATGATCCTCGATGGTTATCGCAAGGCGCACGATCGCTCGATGGCCTTGATGATGCTCGAAGCGCAGCTGCGGACCTTGCTCGAAGATCTGCGTTCGATCGGCGCCGATGCCGCGGCGACCGAGGATCTGGAGCGGTTCCTCGCTGCGTTGTCGACCCGCGCGCCGAACGTGGAGACGCAGCTCGTGGAAGCGCTCGATCGCTTCGCCCAAGGCGCAAATGTCGCCGGCACGCCCGGTGAACGCCGCGACTTCTGGAAATAGCGCCTCATCGTTATGATGGCGAAGATGGCCGCGCTGATCGTCGTCGCGGCCTTCTTCGCCCTCCTCTTTCGCTACCAATATACCGCGCGTGGCTTTCGCAGCCGGTGGACACAAACCGCGAAGCTCCTCGAAGCCCGTTACGAAAAAGGAGTGCTCGTCGTGAACGACGAGATCCGCGGCGAAACGAACGGACTCTACTACACGGTGGTGCATGTTCACGGGAGACGTCCGAGCTCCGACCGCGCCACCGTTCGTTTCCACGGCGCAAACATCCCCGCCGAGCTCGAGCTCGCCCGCTGCAGCTTGTTCACCAAGCTGATCGGAGAACGCATCGAAACCGGCGACGAGTCCTTCGATCGCATGTACGACTCGCAAGGAGATCCATCGATCATCGCCGCGGTCCTCGATGGACACCTGCGCCAAAAGTTGGTCCTCGCGCCGGCCCACATCCAGGTGAAAGATCGCGTGCTCGAGGCCCAGCTCACGGACGTGCAGGAACCGGCGATTCTCGCAAATCGGATCAAACAGCTGGCGGAGATCGCGGCGCTGTTTCGTTTCGACCTGGGCGAGCTCTCACGACGTTTGTTGGAGACGTTTCGCAGCGAAAACCGAGCCGAAACACGCCGCCTCGTCTACACAGAGCTCGTCGGGCTGGCGCGGAACGAACAGCGTCTCGAAGCACTGGAGCTGGGTTTGGAGCATCCTGATCGAAAGATCAGGTGCATCGCGCTCGATCACCTCGGCGCGGATCTCTGGCACCGCGCATTGGAGATCTTTCGTTCCACGAGACAACATCCTTCGGTGCGAGCTGCAGCATTGGAAGCGTTGGTGGGCTCGAACGAGCCACCCGGCGGAGAGCTGGTCGAAGTGGCCAAAAGATCAACGGACGAGCTGATCGCGGTGATCATCCGAGCTCTCGCCGTCCGCAAAGACGAGTCGCAGAAGCCGTTTTTCGTCGACTGTTTAGCGCACAAAAATCCGCTGATCCGCGCCACGGCCGCCGCGGCACTACAACGGCTCGGCGCCGGCACTGAAGGCGGGTTCCTCTCTTTGTCGCCGGTGGAAGATACGCAAGGTGCGGTCTCCCTGTCCGATCGATCAGGTGCGCTCAGCGTGACTTCTTCGCGTTCTTCCGAGCGCGAGCCCTGACCTTCGCTTCGGTCCAGCTCAACGACGCGTCGATCACCTGTTCGAGCGGCGCGCGCCGCAGGCTGTGATCGGCACCTTCGAAGAGCTTCACCGTCGCGGTGTCTCCGAGCTTCTCGAACACCGGCTTCAAAAACCGCATCTCCGCGAGCGCGTCTTTGTCGCCCTGGACGAACAACATCGGGCAGCTCAGCTTGTAGAGATGTTCGTCGCGCAGCTTATCCGTCTGTCCTTCGGGATGGAGCGGATACGCGAGGAACAACAGACCGTCGACCGGATCACCTTCAGCCGCGAGCATCGACGCTACGCGGCCGCCCATCGATCTTCCGCCGAGCACCAAACGATCGTCGTGCGCGCCGGCGAGATCCCGGATCGCGGCGATCGTCGTGCGCGCAGAGTTGATCAACGCCGGCATCCGATCGGGCGCGCGACGTCCCGCGACTCGATACGCAAAACGTGCTCGCGCAGCGGTCGCACCCTTTTTGGCGAACGCGCGAGCGAGCGCGAGCAAAGACTTCTCGTCGACGTCGCCGCCCGCACCGTGCCAGAGGATCACCAGTGAGCCGCTGAGCGGGCCTTGATCGTCGGGAGGATGAACGAAGAAAGTTTTCTTCTCCAACGCGCGGCTCCAGCGCGATCCCTACCACCTCGATCACTTGGTGTTGACCAGGGATCAGCGCTTCTTCGCGGCCAACGCCGAGATTTTCTCGAGGATCGCTTTCGCGCTCATCGTTCCTTTGTAGACGTAAAGCGCGCTCGGGTGTTCATCGCCAAGCGCTTCCTCTGAGACTCGCAAACGTGCGCTGACTGCGAACAAAATCCTTGTTTTCAGGCCTTGCTCCACCAGCTCGACGCGTTTCCACACCGCCGCGCGGCTCCAATGTCCGAGCACTTCCAGGTAGACACGCGCGCCTTTTTTGTTCTCGAAGACCAGGTCGGGAACGACGACGCCGACACCGGGAACGTCGAGCAGCTCATCCGCCACGCTCACTCTATATTCGGACTCCAGCGCCTCGAAACGCGACACCAGCTCGCGAACCTCGTCGCTCACCTGCGAAAGCGCGTCGCCATCGAGCGGTGCGCCGAGCCCGCCTTGTGCCCGAAAGATCAGCGATTCGCGCGCCTGTCCCCACTTCACTTCGGCTTCCAAACGAAATGCGTCGCAATACTCGAGCGCGGGAAAAAACATCGCCAGCTCGATGCCGTACTTCGTGACCTGCTCGAACAAGCTGAACGGTCCATCGATGTGCAGCCGGTAGTACTCTTCGTCTTCGCTCTTCTCGAGCGTGTACAACAAACGCAGAAACTTCAGCCTTCGAAAGATCGCGCGATATGCCGCCGGCGAAGAACACTCGATATCGACTTTGACGTCGACCGCACGCAACAACACCGCTTGCGTCTGACCGCGGATCCACTCCGCGACCAAAACCTCGGGCGCGACCGCTTCTACATTCTCGAGCGCCTGAGCCGATCGCAGATCCGAGAACAACGCACGTTCGATCTCTTCGGGCGTCGTCGATCTCCTTTCTGCGGCTTCGGCGATCACTTTTTTGCGATCGAACCGATCGTCGTCGGTCATTGTTTTCCGCGACGCGGCCGCGTTCTTGAACAGCTCTTCGCGCAGCTCCACCGGATCGATCGCGTCGAGCGCCTCGAAGATCGCGCGATCCTCGAGCAACTTCTTCAGCCCGCGTGCGAGCACCCGTTCGCGCGGCTCCAGCTCCACCGCATCGAGCGCTTCTTCCAGCTCCTCGCGCGTGCGGCCGTAGTGCGCGCGGAAGATGTCGAGATAAGTCGCGGCGATCTCTTTCGCCCGTTCGCGCATCGCCTCGTCCAGCTTGGTGAGCTTGAGCTCGCCTTTTTTGCGGATCGCGCGGACGTGTTCAGCCGTAAGCAACGTGTTCTCTCCGCCGCTGGCTGATGTACGTCTCACCTGTCCCGCCGGACACGAGCTCGTATAAAACAGCGCGTTTATCGGCCTGTTTTCGCAGCACTCGGCCAAGTCGCTGTACGTGCTCGCGAACCGAAGCGCTCCCGGAGATGACGATCGCCACACGCGCCGCCGGCACGTCGACTCCTTCGTTGAGCACTTTCGAGGTGACGATCGCGGAATATGTCCCTTTGGACAGTCCTTCGAGGAGCGCGCTCCGTTCTTTCACCTTCGTTTGGTGCGTGATCACCGGAATGAGAAAACGCCGCGCGATACGATAGGCCATCGCATTGTCTTGAGTGAACAAAATGGCGCGATCGTTTCGGTGCTCGTGCAGCAGCGAGTCGACACAATCGAGCTTCGCTTTCGGATTCAAAGCGAGCTCGCGCTGCCGGCGGTACCCCGCCATGGCGCGGCGTCCTTCCACAGTCGAAGAAGAACGAATGACGAACTCGTTCCACCCTGTCGGCGAGCCCATCCGAATGCCGTGGTCTTGCACGAACTCGCGATAGATCGATCGCTCCTCTTCATATTCGGCGCGTTCTTCCGGCGAGAGCTCGACGATGATCTCTTCGACGTCGTACTCCGCGAGATACTCACCGCGAAGGTCGGTGACATCGAGTCGATAGACCGTCGGTCCGATCAGCTGTTCCAGCTCTTTGTCTTTGCCGTCGGCGCGCTCCGGTGTTGCAGAGAGCCCAAGTCGAAACGGCGCAATACACAACTTCGCGGCCAACGCATATGACGCTCCGGGCAAGTGATGACATTCGTCGAAGATCACCAATCCAAAACGTGAACCGAGGTTCTGCATATGCAGATACGCAGAGTCATAGGTGGAGACGGTGAGCGGGAGTATTTCGTAAGAGCCGCCGCCGATGATGCCAACCTGCATCGCGAAGCTGGTGCGCAAGGTGTCGTACCACTGGCGCACGATGTCGAGCGTGGGCGCGATGACCAAGGTGCTGCGTTTCTTCGCTTCGATCGCCATCACGCCGAGGTGGCTTTTGCCGGCGCCGGTCGGCAACACCACCACACCGCTGGCGCGCGCCTTCAGCCATGCATCGAGCGCCGCGGTTTGGTAGGGGCGAGGCACGCGGTGCACACGCGCATTTTCGACGAGCTCGGTGTATTGTTTTGCTTCATCCGCATACGGGATCTTCGCGCGGACGAGCGCGCGCACCAGGTCCGCATAAGCGTTCGCGGGCGCGCGAAAAGAGGCGCTGCGGTCGTCCCAAACAAAAGACGAGGGCAACAGCTCACTCGCGGTGTCGAGCCCGCGGAGCTCGAGAGTTCCCGCGAGAAACGTGAGCTTCGCCTCCACTCACCAGTCATACCATCGCCGGATCCGACGTGGTACAGCCGAACGATGCTTCGGTCTCGAAAATCATTCGTGTTCTTCACGATGTTCGCCTTCGCTTGCGGTGATGATCCCGACGGCATCCGCGATGTCCCCGTCACCTCGGAGCGCGAGCTCCCTGGGCTGGAAGACGAAGTCTACGTGTTGCGCACGGAGCTGAACGTCCCGCACGTCTACGCGAAGTCGATGCTCGACTTGGCCAAGGTTCAAGGTTTCGTCATGGCGCGCGATCGCTACGTGCAGATCGAGCTGACGCGGCGTTTCGGCGCGGGAACGTTGTCCGAATTGCTCGGCGAGCTCGGCTTGGACATCGACGTAGAGAGCCGCCGCCAAGGGCTTCGCGAGATCGCGCAGCGGATCTGGGACAACGCAGGCGCAGAACAACGCGCGCGCTTCGAAGGTTTCGCCGAAGGCGTCAATCTCTACATCGAGGACGTGAAAAGACAACGCGAGCCGCTTCCGGAAGAGATCGAGCTGGTCGGTGGATTTTTGGGCTTCGAAAAACCGAGCGATGCGATGCAAAAGATGACCGGCTTCGACATCGCCGCCGCGAGCGCGGTGATCGTCAGCCGCTTGGGTTACGAGTCGATCGATCTCGATCGGGCGGCGATCGAAGAGTCGCTTCTGACGGCATATACTTCTTCGACCGCCACTGTCGCTTTGGCGGATCTGCGCCGGGCGGGCGTCGATCGCGACATTGTCCACGCGTACAGGCCGGTGCACGGGCTGACCCAAGCGCAGCCCGGTGTCCGCCAGGACACGAACGCACTTTCTCCCCGAAAGAAAGGGGAGAAAGCTGCTCGATCGATCGAGAGCGGAACACTGGCGCGCGCAACTTCGGGCTCGAACCTGTTGCTGAAGATCTTCGGCAAAAGCGAGCGCGGTGAATACGGCTCGAACTCTTGGGCCGTGTCCAGCAAAGGAACCGGCGGGCGCGGCGCAATTCTCGCGAACGACGGCCACCTGCCGTTGACCGTACCCTCACTGTTTTATCAGATGTGTCTCGACTCGACATACTTCAACGAGGACGTCGATTACTCAGTTTGTGGATTGTTCTTTCCCGGATTGCCGATGCTCGCGGTGGGCACGAACGGAAGTGTCGCTTGGGGACAGACGTATCTCGATGCCGACATCACGGACTGGTATCGAGAAGAAGTGAAGCTGGGCGCAGACGGCCAACCCGAAGCCACAATGTTTCAGGGCGAATGGAAGCGCGTGGTGCGCACCGATGAACAATACGGCATTCCCAAGAGCGGCTCTCCCGAAGAGCTCGAGCCCACCACCGTCCCGCGATATTCGACGTTCGACGGTCGCCGCTTGATCTCCATCGAAGGTGACTTCGAAACGCCGAGCGATGTCGACGGCAATGGTACCATCGACGCGGTCAGCCTCGATTGGACGGCGCTCGACATCACCAAAACAGTGGAAGCGGTCGACGGATTTGCACACTCCAAATCGGTCGCTGAATTCATCGAAGTGACGCGCAAATTGATCGGTTACGGACAGAACATCATCGTCGCCGACAAGGATGGCGCGATCGCCTACACTGCCTATCACGCCCTCCCCTGCCGCGAATATTTGCCGAAAGACGGCGCGTCTTGGCGCGCGGGCGCAAGCCCCATGGCGCTGCTCGACGGCACGCAATACGGCGGCTTCACCATTCAAGCAAACGACGACGGACGCGTTAAAGAAGACGGCAACTGCGTCATTCCTTTCGACGTCGGTCCTCGCACGATCACACCGGAAGCTGGCTACGTGGTGACGGCGAATCACGACCCCCTCGGCAACGCGCTCGATAACTCTCTCTCGAACGATCAGAACTATATCGGCGGTCCGTGGGACATCGGTTACCGCGCCGACACCATCGACTCGAAATTGGCCGAGCTCGCCTCTGCCGGCCGCGCGGATGCGGACGCCATGGCTGTGTTGCAAGGCGATCACAAGTCGCCGTTGGGCAAAGAATATGCACCAGTCCTTTTGGACAGCATCACGTATGCGTACGGGCTCCTTTCCGGCGGAGGAAGCAGCGCCGACGATCAACGCGTGCTCGCAGCGCTGGCGGCGCTCGGTGGACGGGAGACCGAAGTGCGGTCGCGGCTCGAAGCGTGGCTGGCGCGCGGCGCGATCGCCGAGTCTGGCGTCGATACCTTCTACGAAGCGCCGAGCGCGGAACAGAAGCAGGACGCGGTGGCGACGATGATCCACGGCGAGTGGATGCGCCGCGTGATCGACGGGATCTTCGCCGACGAAGGCATCGACTTCGCCTTCAACCCTTCGCGCGGAGAAAAGACGTTCCGCGCGATGCATTTCTTGATGGCCGGGCGCGGAGCGAACAATCCGCTGGGGCTGGCATCGTGGAATCCGGCGACTCAAGAGTCGGTGTTCTTCGATAAGTTGGGCACGCCGGCCGTGGAGCGGAGTCATGAGATCATTTTGTCGGCGCTGGGCACCGCGCTCGATCATTTGAAGAGCACCGACGGCTTCAACTCCACAGATATGGGCACCTGGTTGTGGGGCTTGAAGCACCATGTTCGTTTCACGCCCTTGCTCGAAGAAGTGGCCGCAGGAAATCCGATCGCCGGGTTGTTGTCCTTCAAGTTCGCGCTCAACACGATGACCTTGCCGCTCGCCGAGAACCTCCCGGCGAACGATCCGCGCGCGAAGCTGGAGAACTTCCCCCGGCCCGGCGACTTCTTCAGTGTCGACGTCGCCGCCGGCGGATTCAGCGGCCCCTACAACTACAGCCACGGCCCCGTGATGCGCATGGTGATCACGCTCGACGGCGACCGGATCTCCGGCAGAAACATCTTGCCAGGAGGCCAATCGGGCCTCGCGGGAAATGAACACTTCGCCGATCAAGCCGCGATGTGGCTCGGCAACAAAACAGTGCCCATCCGTTATCACGCCGCGGACGTCGTCGAAGGCGCAGTCGCCAGCGAAAAGCTCATCCCTCCGAAGTAGGACAACAAGGAACGAAACGCATGATTAAAACGATCCACATTCGAGGATTCAAATCTGTTGTGGACCAAACGATCGAGCTTGGTCGTGTAAATTGTTTCATCGGCGCAAACGGCGTCGGAAAGAGCAATGTGCTCGAGGCCTTGGGTATCCTCAGCGCGGCTGCGAATGGGAAAGTGGATGATGAGGCGATCGTGCGCCGCGGCGTTCGCGTAGGTCTGCCTCGCCTCTACAAGACTTCGTTCGAGAGCGGAAACATTCCTCCACACATCACGCTCGAGGCCATAGCTTGCGATGGCGCTCAATATCGTGTGTCGCTGCTGAATCCGCTGGAAAAGCCGGAACCGGCTTGGCAGTTCAAAACGGAGTACCTTACCGACGGAAATACCGAAATCGTATCTCGTGGTGTGAAATCTGAAAAAACAAATCTCGATGCAGCAAGCGGTCTGTCGGCACTCAAACTGGTCGAGTTGCCGCCAACCAACCCGGCTGCAGTACTTGCGAGAGACCTGCAATCCTACGCCATCTACTCTCCAAATACTCCAGCCTTGCGGGGCATGATTCCGGATCCTCAGATGAGGCCTCCGGTTGGTCTATCAGGCGGCGGCCTCGCCGAGGCCTATCAGGAACTTGCTGAGTCATTTGCCGAAGAAGCCAACGCGCTGGATGAGGCGCTTTCTTTGATCGAATGGGTCGCCGAGATCAGCTCCACGGAGGCAGCGAGCTCTCTACTTTCCCCTTCTGTGCAACGGGGAAAGAACGTCCTTAAGTTTACTGATCGATTCATGAAGAAGAATCGAAACACACTCACTGCATATGATGCGAGCGAAGGAGCCCTCTATGTTCTTTTTGCGGCAGTCCTGTGCCTATCTCCGAAGACACCGCGAGTATTCTCCGTCGACAACCTCGATCAAGCATTGAATCCGCGGCTCACCTCCAGGCTCGTCGCAAAATTTTCGTCGTGGCTCTCTGACCGCCAGATCCTCTTCACGGGTCACAATCCAGCAATCCTTGATGGGTTAGACTTAGAGGATAACGAAACTCGGCTCTTTGCCGTAGAGCGCAACAGCGACGGGCACACGTCGATAAGGCGTATCGAGCTTTCGGCGCAACTGATCGGTCTTCACGAAGAGTATCCTCTCTCGCGACTCTGGATGATGGGTAGTTTAGGAGCGGTGCCAAATGTCTGATTTACGCATCGCGCTCGTTGCTGAGGGGGTTACTGATCTGGTTGTGATTCGAGCGGCTTTGAAGGCGATTCTTGGAAGACCGTTCATACTCACTCAATTGCAACCGGAACCCACCATGACTCGTCGAGGGCAAGGTTGGTGTGGCGTTTTCAACTGGTGTCGAGAGTTTGCATCTCGAAAGCATGCGACGCTAAACCAAGATCCCGTTCTCGCGGGCTTCGATCTCTGCATCATTCATCTCGATGCCGATGTGGGCCACAAGAAATATGCGGATGGGGGCGGAAAGATTGAAGATGTCGGGCGCTCGCTTCTGAGCCTTCCATGCGATCAATCCTGTCCACCTGCATCGACGACCGTCGACGAGCTCCGTGCCAGGGTTCTCAATTGGTTAGGAATCCACCATCTTGGCTCGAAGGCCGTATTCTGCGTTCCATCGAAGTCGACTGGTACTTGGATGGCCTGTGCAGCGCTAGAAGACGTGTCATCACGTTTTCCGAACCTCGAGTGCCGCCTGAGCGTTGATGATGAGCTCGACCGTTTGCGGCTCCAAGACCGAATCAGAAAGTCGAAGCGAGAATACGAAGCGCGGGAAGTCCTCATCAGCGGGCGATGGAACAGAATTGAGGAGCTATGCTCTCAAGCGCTGCGCTTCCGGACAGAGCTTCAGCAACAAACACACTAGAGCCCTATTCCGGTTCTTCCAAGACGAGGGCACGATTCTTCTGGGGTGCCGGGTGGGTCTCGACCTGTCCTGAAGGCCAGTGGACCGTCAGCGAAGTGATCGCTTTGGCGCCGAGGCCGAAGTGGGCTTCTGCGGGGAGCGAGGAGTGCACTACGCCTCCTGCTCCGATGGCGCGTACCAGCTGCGTTTCGTCTTCCAAGACGACGCGAACGACGGCTCCGATGCCCGCTCGATTGCTGCTTCGCCCGGCCAGCTTCACGCGGAGCCAGCCGTTTTCCGGCGGCGCTTTGGCGCGAAAGACGCGGACCGGCTCGTTGCGCGCGATGACCACCAGGTCGAGGTCGCCGTCGTCGTCGAGGTCGGCGGGGAGAAGCGCGCGGCCGTCGAAACATCCGATCCCTGGATCGCGCTCTTCGTACACGCCGTTTTCGCCGCGCACGAACAACAGCGGAGGCTGCGGGCGATCGTTGCTCAGGCCGCCGTTCGCCACCAACAGCTCGGCGACACCATCATTGTCGAAGTCTTCCAGTACGGCGCCCCACGAAGTGAGCAAACAATCCGGATCCAGATCTGCACACAGCGGATGGATACGGCGGATCGCGGCCACGCCCATCTCTTCGGAACGATCGACGAAGGGACCGTCTTCTTGTCCCAGATAGAGCGGATTTTTGCCAAGATTGGAGATGTAGAGATCGAGGATGCCATCGCCGTCGAAATCGGCGGTCAACGCGCCCATCGAGCTGTGCGGCAACAAGAAACCGTAGTTGTCGGCGACGTCTTCGAAACGCAGAGTCGGTCGATTTCCGCGGTTTCTCAACAAGACATCGGGGACCAGCGCAGTGTCGAAACGCACCCCGACACCATAGTCTTGCGAGAAGGTGTCGTTCGCGAGAAAGACATCCAGGAGGCCGTCGTGGTTGAAGTCGAACAAAGACGATACCCAGGTCTGTCCATGCTCGGTGATCCCGGCTGAATCCGTGAGCTCGCTGAGCTCCAACGCCGGACTCACCGCCAACAGGCGATCCCGCCGCTTTTCTTCGTCTCCGCCCATCAGATCGCGACCAAATATATTGAGGAGAATCTCGAGCCGGCCGTCCAAATCCAGGTCGGCCAAAAGCGCGCTCTCCGCCGGCTGTTGGACATCGAGCAACGCGCTCGGCACCCGCTGAAATGCGCGGCCGGTGTTTTCATAGAGGAAACTCTGCCGAATACCGAGCAACAACAAATCGGAGTCGCCGTCGTTGTCGATATCCCCGAGCGACACGCCGGCCGCAGGCGCCCGTGTATCGATACCCGCGCGCGCTTGTGCTTCTTCAAAGCGGAGATCGCCCAAACTATGCAACACCGTCACCGCATCTCCGCGGGAAGGCACGATCAGATCGATACGTTGATCACCATTCATGTCCGCGAGGCCAGCTCCCGATCCGAAGAACGAGGTTGTCGGCGGGATCAGCGGTCGCGGAATGGCTCCTTCCGCTTCTTCGAACCACTCCACGCGAGCTCCGCGCGGTGCATCCTCACACGCGGGGCCGCGCTGATTCACCAGCGGCTCGCGGCCAACGACGACGTTCGCCGGCTGCGACTTCGGACCGCCCGGCCCTTCGGCGATCAATACATAGGTCGTCGATTCGAGCGGTGCCGCCGTGGTCGAAGCCGTCGAATCTGTGCTCGAGAAGATCTCGACTTCACCCGCTTTGATGCGCACGCGCGTCGCATTCGCCACCTCGAAGCTGAGCGTGGTGCTTTGGCCTTCAGTGATCGCCAGCGGACTCGCACTAAATTGCAGAATCGCAACCTCACTCGGATCGGCGATCAAAGATATGTTCTTCTTCTGCACCACCACCGCGCCGTCTTCGCCGCGCGCGCTGAGCACGAAGACGCTGTCGCGTTCGATCGGCGGTGACTCGAGCACCCCGTCCACATCTTTCGAGCTCCACAAAAGCCCGAGCCCCTCGAGCTCGATCCGGATCTCTTCCGCACGTTCGGTGCGCCAACTCAAGGTGACGAGCTCGCCGAAGAGCACACTCGTCGACGAAGCCTCGAAGCGGACGATGACCGCGGGCAAAAACACGGGAGCCGCCGGCGCCGGTTCCTCACGTTTGCAGCAGGACAGCGCAGCCAGGAGCGCGATCGACACCATGCTGCGCCAAGACATCGGCCTCCCACCATAGCAGGGAGCACCTGTGCGCCGCCAACCGGCAAAAGCCGGTCGAAAAACGCGCCGCGCGGGCTCGATAAAACTCTCGGAGCGAGGCACTAAGATCCTCGAAATGGACTTAGATCAGCTCGAAGCTCTAGCGCTCAAAGACGATCGTTCCAGCGCGCTCGCACAGCTCATCCCCGGCACCGAAGACTACTATTTTTACCACGCGCTGGATCACCTCCACGCTTCGCGTTTCGCTCCGGTACACGAGCTGCTGAAGATCTGGATCCAACGTCACGGGCGCACCGGCCGTGTCCTGGAGATCGAACGTCGTCTCGCATTGCTCTGTGCGGCCACTGATCCAAAGGCCAGCTTCGAACACATCCGCGAGGCGCTCCGTCTCCACTTCAACCACCAACGTGAGGTCGAAGGGCGGGTCACCGACTACCCCGAGGCGCTCGATCCCCAGTTGATCAGTCGCGAGACGAACGATCCGCGCGCTTTCGAGCAATATTCGAATCTGCACGCCTTCACCGATCGCGCGCTCGATCGTTTGTTCGCCGTGAAGCTCAACGCCGAGCAGCGCCGCGATCTCTTGGAGCGCCTGCGCCGTCCCGACTATCCTCAGTTGGTCGGTCTGATCCTCGAGGATCTGGACGACGAATACACCGGTGGTTTCGGCTCGCGTCCGATCCACCAACTGTTGCTCAAGGCGCAGCTCGACGAGCTGCTCAAAAAACGTCCTTCACTCCGCGAAGAGACGAATTTCGTGGATGTCTACTTCGCACGTTTGCAACCGAGCCCCGACGTCGATTGGGAGAACGATCCCCAAGAACACCTCGCTCACTTGGAGCGATTGTGGAGCTTCGCTGAAACTCTCTCCCCAGCTTTCAACGCACTGAAGGCCCATATTCTGTATCACCGGCTCAGCTTCGATCGTTCGCGCGGAATCTACGATCTGGTCCGTTTCACCGCCTATCTGAAGCTTCCGAAACGCGTGGGCTACGTGCGACGCGAATACCTGGAGCACAAAGAGCGGCGAGACCACAACTTCAGTTTAGGGACGAACTATTTTCCGCAAACTCTGCTCCCTATCTTTCGCGACGACACCGACCTGGTTTCGGACCTTCTGGCGCACTACTTTCTGCCGGCTGGGAATTACGACACTTTCAAAGAGTGGGTTCGCGATGACTTCTTGAAACGCCTCTACGCGATCACCAAGATCCTCGCCGGCTCGGGCGATCAAGAGAAGATGTATAGCCTGCTCGACGACCCTGCCGCCTATCAGGCGCTGAAGGAACGCGTCGAGATCGAGATTTCTCCGCAAAACCCGCGCTATTTCAAAGCGACCGATCCTGTTTCGCTGATCGTCGATCGGAAGAATGTTCCGTCATTGGTGCTGAAGGTCTTCGAGATCAACGTGCTCGCCTACTACCGGCAACACAAACGCGACGTCGACACTTCAATCGATCTGGACGGTCTGGTCGCAGGTTTCGAACAGACACACCAATATAGCGATCCACCGCTTCGCCGCGTGCGCACCATTTTCGCGCTGGAGCTCACCAAACCCGGGACCTACGTGGTGGAGATGATCGGCAACGGCCGCAGCAGCCGCGCGCTGATCCGTAAAGGAAAACTACGATATGTGCAGCGACTCGGCGCCGCGGGTCACGTCTTCACCATCCTCAATGAAGACAATCAACCGGAGCCGGACGCCAGCTTGTGGATCGATCAACGCGAATACCGGCCGAAGGATGGCGAGATCCTCGTTCCCTACAGCACACGTCCGCGAAAAACGCAGCTTCTGCTGGTGGCCGGCGACGTCACCAGCCTCGACAGCTTCGACCACCTCGCCGAGAGCTACACGCTCACCGCCGGCTTCTACCTCGATCGGGAGAGCCTGATAGCGAAGAGAAAGGCGGAGCTCTTGTTGCGTCCTTCGCTGCTCTTGAACGGGACCGCGGTGAGCCTCGCGCTCTTGGAGAACGCGGTCCTGGCGATCACTTCGCATGATCACCAGAGTATCGAATCAAAGATCATTATTCCGGATCTGGTGTTCGAAGACGGCGCGGAAAAAGTTGTCCCCTTTCAGGTGCCGGAAAATGTGCATTCACTTGCGTTCACCTTGAGCGCGAAGGTGCGGAATATCTCGGCGCAAAGCGAAGTCGACCTCGATGCCCAGTATCGCTTGTCGCTCAACGAGATCGACCAGTCGTCTGAGCTGACGTCGATCTTTTTCGCGAACACCGATGAGGGCTGGGTACTCTACTATCTCGGAAAGACCGGCGAGCCGCGCGCCCACAAAGCGGTGACTCTGCAAATTGAACATCGCGACTACAGACAGCGGATCGACGTCACCCTGCAAACCGATGAAGGAGGCCGCATCGAGCTCGGCGAGCTCCCGGAGATCCTCGCGATCTACATCGACGAGCCGAACCGCAACACCGTCGTGTGGAAGCCGGAGCACGATCGGGCGTCGCGTCCGGCGCGGATCCATGCCCGTACCGATGAGCTGATCGAGCTCGCCTGGCCAAAGGATCAGGTAGCGCCGCTGCGTGCGGAGCTCTCCTTGTTGGAGAGCCGCGGCGGCGGATTCCTGCGCGACTGCTTCGACGCCTTGACGATCGAGCGCGGAGCCTTGCGGCTCAATGGTTTGAGCGCCGGCGACTACGACCTCTGGCTAAAAGAGGAAGACGTCCACATCGAGCTCAAAGTGACCGCGGGTGTGGTCCGCGGGACGTGGATCGCTTCGGACAAGCGGCTCCTGGAAAGGCGGTTGCGCGCGCCGCTGCTCGCGGAAGAGCTCCGCGTGGAGGAGCACGAGGTTCTGCTTCAGCTCCACAACTTCACCAAAGAGACCCGGGTACATGCGGTCGCCACACGTTTCGCGCCGCCTCATGATCTCTTGGCCAGTTTGGCCCTGGAGCTGCCGGGATTGAAGAGCGCGGTGCTCTTCAAGTCTCAAGCGAGCTACCTCTCCGGCCGAGATATCGGTGAAGAGTATCGATATATCCTCGAGCGAAAATGCGCGGTGAAATTCCCGGGCAACAACCTGAATCGACCTGGTTTGTTGTTGAATCCTTGGGCTGTCCGCAAAACCTCGAGCGAATTGCGCGACGTTGCGGCGGGCGCCGCCTACGCCGCCGCTCCCGGAACGATGGGCCGGAGCATCGACGGTGGTCTCGAAGGCGCCGGCGAAGGAGACGACGCGGGCCAGGCATGGAACCTCGATTTTCTCGCGGCTCCGGCGCTACTTTTACCGAATCTACGACCAGATGCAGACGGCGTGGTCCGAATTCCCCGAACTGGCCTGGAGAACATGAGCATGCTGCGGGTGCTGGTGCTCGACGTGCGCGGCGTCCCCGAGATCGTCCGCACCGCCGCCCTGCCGGAGCCTGCGGCCGCGCATCGCGATCTCCGTTTGCGCGCGGCGCTCGACGCCGAGGCGCACTTCATCGAGAAGAAACAAACCACGAAGCTGGTGGCCGGCGAGAAACTGATCATTGAAGACATCAGCACTTCGAAGCTGGAACGTTTCCGTCAATTGAAAGACGTGTTTCGCGCGTACGAAGCACTCTCCAAAAACGCGACGTTGGAGAAATTCCGCTTCGTGCTCAGTTGGCCGGTGCTCTCCGATGCCGAAAAACGCGCCAAATATAGCGAATTCGCCTGCCACGAGCTCAGCTTCTTCTTGAGCCGCAAAGATCCCGCGTTCTTCACGGAGGTCATCCGCCCTTATCTGCAGAACAAGCGTGATCGCACCTTCATGGACGACTATCTCCTAGAGAAGGAGCTCGATCCTTACCTCGAGCCGTGGGCGTACGGACGGTTGAATATTTTGGAAAAGATTCTGCTCGCGCAGCGTATCCAGCGGGAAAAAGACGCGACCGCGAGACACTCGCGCGACCGTCTCGACCTACTCCCGCCGAATGTGGAAGCGGACGCCCGATTGTTCGATACCGCGATCAAAGGGAGCGCACTGGAGGTGGCGGCCGACTCTTCCTTCGAGATGGAGAAAGAACGCGCCATCGCCGACAAGGTAGATTCGGCCTCTTACGCCAGTCTGTCGTTCGGGGGTGCGGTGCCGAAGGCCGCGCGCGCGGAGAAATCGAAGAAGAAGATGTCCAAGGGTGGCGGAGGAGCCCCACCGGCCCCCTCGATGCGTGCCCGCGCCCAGGAGGTCGCGGAACCCGAGCCGTCCATGGACATGATGGAGGAGGAATCTTCGTACGATGACGGCGGTGCATCCCTTCAAGACCGCGATGTGGCGATGCGCGAAGAGGCCCGCCCTCACTTCCGGCAAGTCGAAAAGACCGAAGAATGGGCGGAGAATAATTACTATCAACTGAACATTCGAGCGCAGGGGCCGGAGCTGCTCACCGTCAATCCATTCTGGGCGGATTATGCAGCGTATGATCCGAAAGAGCCGTTCACTTCGAAACATTTCGCGCACGCGCATCGCAACTTCACGGAAATGATGTGTGCGCTGGCAGTGCTCGATTTACCTCTCACCGCGAAAGCTCCGTTGGAGAATTTCAGTGGAGCCCGCATGGAGCTGGAAGCGGCGGAACAGATGGTCGTCTTCCATCAAGAGATCAAACCGGCCGTCAAAAGCTCGGCGAAATCACCGATCTTAGTAAGCCAGAATTACTTCCGTCCCGATGATCGATATAGCTACGAGGGCAACGAACACTTCGACAAATACGTGACCGGCGAGATGTTGGTGCACGTCGTCTATCTCTGTCAGGTGGTGCTCACCAATCCCTCTTCTTCTCCGCAGAAGCTCGACATCTTGCTGCAAATCCCGCGCGGCTCGATGCCGGTGAACACAGGTTTCGTGACCAAAGGGCGCCACATTCGGCTGGCACCTCATGAGACAACGACGATCGAGTATCATTTCTATTTTCCGGCGCCGGGCGTGTTTTCACACTTCCCGGTGCAGGTCTCGAAGAACGAAGAGCTCATCGCCCACGGCGAGCCGGCGAAGCTGGCGGTGGTGGAGAAGCTCAGTCAGGTCGACACCACCTCTTGGGCGTGGATCTCCCAAAACGCGGAGAGCGCGGACGTCTTACGTTATCTGGAAGAGCACAATATCGACCGGCTCAATCTCGACCTCATCGCCTGGCGTATGGCCGACAAGACGTTCTTCGACTCGGCAATTGCATTGTTGGCGAAACGGCACGTCTATCACGACGTACTCTGGTCTTATGCGATCAAACACCGGGATTTCGCGCGTGGCGGTGAATACCTGCGGCATCAAGAGTCGTTCCTCCGCCAGGCCGGTTGGGCGCTGCGTTCGCCGGTGGTCGACGTCGATCCGATCATGCGGCGTTGGTTCGAACATCTGGAATATGCGCCGCTGATCAATGCACGCGCGCACAAGCTCGGCGCTAAAACCGTCATTTTGGACACTGCGTTCGCGCAGCAATATCGGTGGTTCTTGGAGGTGCTCACTTATCAACCGAAGCCGGGACTGAACGAGCTGCTCGCGGCAACGTATTATCTGTTGCTCCAGGACCGGGTGGCCGAAGCGATCGCCATGATGGAGCGTGTCGAACGCGCAGGCGGCGGCGAGACACACACGCAGCTGCAGCGTGACTATTTGCGCGCCTACGTCGCGTTCTATCGCGGAGATATCGCCGCCGCACGGGCCGCAGCCGAGCCCCATCGGGCACATCCGGTCGATCGCTGGCGGAAGTTGTTCGACAACGTGTTGGCGCAGCTCGAAGAGACCTCGGGCAAGGCGGGACGCGTGGTCGACGGCGATCACCGCGGACAACGACACGATCAGCTGGCCTCGACCGAGCCCGCGCTCGACTTCACCGTCGAACAGAAGACGCTACACGTCAGTTACCGCAACCTCGAACGTTGCACGATCAACTATTACCGCATGGACATCGAGCTGTTGTTTTCGCGACAACCGTTCGTGCAGCAACAGTCGGATCGTTTTTCAGTGATCAAGCCGAACGAGTCACAGCTCCTGGAGCTCCCGAAGGACCGGCAGGAGTATGATTTTCAGCTTCCTGCGGCCTACCACAGCGCGAACGTCGTTGTGGAATTGAGCGCCGGCAGCCTTCATCAAGCGCGCGCAAACTATGCACACGATCTCGGCGTACAAGTAATCGACCAATATGGGCAAGTGCGCATCTCGCGGCGCGCGACGCAGGAGCTGTTGCCGAAGGTCTATGTAAAAGTCTACGCGCGCAAAGTCGGCGGGGAGGTCAAATTCTACAAAGACGGATACACCGATCTGCGCGGAATCTTCGACTACGCGACGCTCTCCACCAACGAGCTCGACTCGGTGGAGCGGTTCTCGATCCTCATCATGAGTGAGGCTCACGGCTCGGTGATCCGCGAAGCCACCCCGCCGCAAAGATAGTTAGGAGTCCGGTCAAAATAATCTGCCCATCTGGGCCGCCGATCCATCTCCGCTGGCTGCGTTACTCTTCCT
>WUUC01130170.1_pt1 | contig 110690 bp, 86 predicted proteins | sample 6278441 | NCBI WGS metagenome assembly WUUC01 (sample SAMN13675441, study PRJNA597444) | soil metagenome | isolation source: soil | place: USA: Washington | collected 2017-10 | reverse complement strand
TCCCTCTTCATAGTCGATCTCGAACTGCTCCGACCCCGCCGCGTTGGACCAACGATCGAACAACCGATTGTCCGTCTTATGCGGAGCTATGCATAAGACGGAGAGTTGGTTATTTGAAGATCTGAAGTCGAAAAATGGCTCACTCGTCAACGGCGTGCGGCGAGAGCGCAAGCTCCTCGAAGACGGCGATCTCCTCGAGCTGGGCCATACCTTCTTTTCCTTTCGCGTCGTGCGGGGCGACGCCGCAGAGCTCTCGCCCCCTCTTCTTCCCGAGCTCACCACGCTGATCCCGGATATTCATCGACAGTTTTCGCGGCTCGGGCGCGCTTCGGGCACGGCGCTCTCCATTTTGCTGACGGGAGAGACCGGCACCGGAAAAGAGATGCTCGCGCGCGCGGTGCATCAGCTCTCGCGGCGCGAGGGCAGCTTCATGGCGATCAACTGCGGAGCGCTGGCGAGCTCGGTGCTCGAAGTGGAGCTGTTCGGGGTGACGAAGGGCGCTTTTACCGGCGCCTATCGCGACCGCGACGGGCTCATTCGTGCGGCGCATCAGGGCACTTTGTTTCTCGACGAGATCGGCGAGCTGCCGTTGGCCTCGCAGTCTGCGTTCCTTCGTGTGTTGCAGGAGCGCGAGGTGGTGCCGGTGGGCGCGACGCAGCCGATCAAAGTCGACTTTCGGCTGATCTCGGCGACGAACCGCGATCTCTCGGCGCTCGTTGCGCGAGATGCGTTTCGTGCAGATCTCTTGTCGCGGATCTCCGGTTTCGAAGTGCGTGTGCCCTCGCTCCGCGAGCGGCGCGAGGATCTCGCGATCTTGGTTCCCGCGTTGATCGCGCGGCACACGAAAGCCGGTCGCGAGCCCCCGCGCGTGACGCCGACGGCGCTGCGCGCGATGTTGTTGTACGCCTGGCCGATGAACGTCCGCGAGCTGGAGAAGTGCCTCGAGGCTGCCGTCGCGCTGGCGGAGGGCGCGATGATCGACGTCGAGGATCTGCCGGAAGCCGTGCGCAAAGCGAGCGCGATCTCGATCGCGCGAGCGCTGCTGCCGGCGCCGATCGTCATGGAACCAAGCGACCTCAAGCCGTCCGAGGAGCAGCAGCGCGAGGAGCTCGTGGGTTTGCTGCGCTCGCACCGCGGCAACGTCAGCGAAGTCGCGCGCGCCCTAGGTAAAGCGCGAAATCAAGTGGTGCGCTGGATGAAACGCTACAGCATCGAAGCGCAGCGCTTTCGTTAAATTCCATTGCGGAAGACGGCGCCCGGCACTACTCAGATGCGGATGAGCGCACCCGACGTCCGCGCGCTGCATGCCGCGATACACAAAGCCTGCCCCGCACGTGCGTGGTCGCGCGGTGTATTGATCGCGCGCGACGAGCTCGTCGAAGGCAAATCATCCGCCGACGACGAGATCGTGCTCACCGTCCGGGTGCCCGAGAGCCCCACGCCGCTCACCGTCGTCCTCTACCCCGAGACCGTCGAATGGGACTGCGGCTGCGACTCGAGCCTCGACGCCTGCGCCCACGCCGCCGCCGCGATCATCGCGCTCAAAAAAGCGCGCGATGACGGACAAGAGCTGCCCGGCGCCTCCAAAAAACGCGCCCGCATCCGCTACCAATTCAAACGCGAAGGCAAAAAAGTGATGCTTCACCGTCTCTTGGTGAAGCCCGACGGCACCTTCGAGCCGACGCCGAAAAGTCCGCGCGAATTCTTCGAAGACGTCGATTTACGCGTGGAAGGGTTGCTGTCCGCAGGGACAGTGGAGCTGACCCACTTCGATCAGGTCGTCCGCTGGCTGACCGAGCTCGAAGACGCGAGCGAGATCTATCTCGAGGATCGCAAAGTGCGCACTTCGCGAAAACCGATTTTGCCGAAAGGCACGGTGATCGGCGATCAGCGCGGCGTGGTCTTCACCGTCGAAAAAAATCCCGCGATCGATGAGATCGCCGGCGCCGGCATCGTCCGTGTCGGCGACACCTTGCATCCGATCGGCGAGGTCGGGCTCGCCGGCGCGCGCCTCGAGAAATTGCCGATCGAACGCCGCTTCACCCGCGAAGAATTTGCCGAGCTCGCGCTGGAAATATTGCCGATGTACGAGCGGCGTTTCGAGGTCCACATCTTTGCGAAGGATCTCCCCAAAGTCGCGCCGAAGATCGCACCGCGGATCGATCTGCGCATGGAGTTCGAACAAGACGGCGTGTCCGTTGCGCCCGCGCTGGTCTACGGCGATCCGCCGCGCATGCGCGTGGACGAGAAAAAACTGATCTATCTCCAAGGCTCCGTCTCCGAACGCGACCACGCCGAAGAACGCCGCTTGATCGATGAATTGCGCAGCAACCTGAATTTGATCCCCGGCCGGCGCGTGGTGGTGCGCGGAAAAGATGCGCGCGCATTTTTGGGAAAGATCCGCGGCACCATGGCCGAAGCGGCGTCTTTCCAAACGCTGGTTCCATCGCTCCGCCTGCAAAACGATCAATTCCACATCGACTTTCACACCGAAGGTGATCAGGACAACGAAGCCCGCCGCGCCGATCCCTTCGAGGTGCTGCGCGCCTACGAACAAGGCCACAATTTGGTGCCGCTGCTCGGTGGTGGTTGGGCCGAAGTTCCGCGCAGATTTCTCGCGGAGCACGGCGCGCGTATCTCGCTGCTCCTCAGCATGCGCGGCGAAGACGGCAAGCTCCCGCTCTTCGCCACCGCCGCGCTCGGTGAGCTCTGCGAAGCGCTCGATCATCCGCCGCCCATGGCGCTCGAACGTTTGGCGCCCCTCTTTCACGGCTTCGACAAATTGCCGGACGCAAAATTGCCCGGCGATCTGCGCGCAGAGCTGCGCCCCTACCAAAAACAAGGCGTCGATTGGTTGGTCTTTCTCCGCGAAGCCGGCCTCGGCGGCGTGCTCGCGGACGACATGGGCCTCGGCAAAACGTTGCAGGCGCTCTGCGCCATCCGCGGCAAGACGTTGATCGTCTGCCCGACCAGCGTCCTCCCGAACTGGGCCAACGAAGTCGTCAAGTTTCGACCTGGTCTAAAGATCAACCTGTACCATGGGCCAGGTCGCGAGCTCTCCGACGAAAACGAAATGATCACCGTGACCACCTATGCGCTCCTGCGAAACGACGCCGAGCTCCTGGGCAAGGTCGTTTGGGACATCGCCATCCTCGACGAAGCGCAGGCGATCAAGAATGCAGATAGTTTGACCGCCCGGGCGGCCTACGCGCTCAAAGCGAAGTGGAAGCTCGCGCTCACCGGCACGCCGATCGAAAATCGCCTCGAAGAATTGTGGAGCCAAATTCACTTCACCAATCCGGGCCTCTTGCTCGGCCGCACCGATTTTTCCACACACTTTGCGAAGCCGATCGGCGCGGGTGATACGCGGGCCGCGGCCAGGCTGCGCGAACGGATCAAGCCGTTCATCCTGCGTCGTCTGAAGCGCGACGTGGCCCGAGATCTCCCGCCGCGCACCGACATGGTGCTCTATGCGGAGCTCGACGAAAAAGAGCGGACCATCTACGACGCGGTCCACTTCGCGACGAGACAAGAAGTGGTCGCGCAGCTCGCTCAAGGTGCGAGTGTGCTCGCGGCGCTCGAGGCCTTGCTCCGCCTGCGCCAAGCTGCGTGTCACTCGTCGTTGGTGCCGGGTCAAAGCGCGGAGTCCAGCTCCAAGATCGCGGTCTTGCTCGAGACGTTGACCGAGGTGATCGACGAAGGACACAAAGCCCTCATCTTTTCGCAGTGGACCTCGCTCTTGGACCTTCTCGAGCCGGAGCTGCGGAAGAGCGGCCTGGATTTTTTGCGTCTCGATGGGAGCACCACCGATCGCGGCGGTGTCGTCGCGCGTTTCCAAGATCGCGCAGGTCCACCGATTTTGATCATCTCGCTCCGCGCGGGCGGCACCGGTTTGAACCTGACTGCGGCGGATCACGTCTTCCTCTTCGATCCTTGGTGGAATCCGGCGGTCGAAGATCAGGCCGCGGATCGCGCACATCGAATCGGGCAAGAACGTCCCGTCTTCGTGCACCGTCTAGTTGCGCGACACACCGTCGAAGAAAAGATCCTCGAGCTCCAGGCGAAAAAACGTGCGCTGGCCGACATCGCGCTCGGCGAAGCTGCGGCCGCGGCCGCGCTCACCCGCGAGGATCTCTTGGCGCTCCTCGAGTAAAGACTCAGTTTTCCGAGGGATCCCAACCTTCAAAAGCCGCGGTATAGCTAGCGCCGGCCCATGATCAAACACGTAGTGCTCTCGTCTACACTCCTCGCAGCGCTCTTCGCATTCGAGACCAACGCACGCGCGCAGGTACCGTACATCGTCACGCAAGAGCCCGATCCGTACACGACGCTGTTCAACGGGACCTTCCTCAATTTCTTCGACTTCAACAACGGGGAGGTGCAGGTCGCGCTGCCGTTCCCGTTTCGCTACTTCCTCGACACGTACAACACGCTGAACGTGGGCACGAACGGGTTCGTCTCCTTCAACGAGGCGGCGACTGCGAATTCCAACACCGCTTTTCCGACGTTCAATCCGCCGAACAACATCATCGCGTTGTTCTGGGATGATCTCTGGGCCGGAGACGTCACTACGCACCTCGAAGGTAATGCGCCGAACCGCATCTTCGTCGTGCAGTACCGGAATATGCAGACGAACCTCTTCTTCGGCGAGACCTTCGAGATGCAGCTCTGGCTGCACGAAGGCAACGACGGCCGCTTCGAGATTCACTACGGCCCCAGCCGCGGTTTGACGAATCCGCCGGTCACCGCCTCGCTCGGCTTCGAGGGCGCAGGCGACCTCGGACACAACTTCCTTCCCTGCAATCCTTCGTGCACCGGAGCCGATTTCGTCGCGCTCCAGGATCAAGCGTTCAAGGCGACGCTCGAAGGCGGCACCGACGTCTCCGCGTTCGGCATCACCGCGAACGTGCGCGGCTCGCCGCTGCAGATCTACCAAGCGATCCCGTTCGAGGTGGAGTCGTCGATCGCTTCGTATCACGGCGAAAATCTCGGCCCGTTCACCTACTCGGTCTATCTGCTCGGCCAGCACGAGACCTCGCCGAGCACGCCGCCGATCTTCACCTCGGGCGAAATCTCGCTCGCGCCTTACGAGCTCGTTCGCCTCACCGATTCAGTGACCGTGCCGGTCGATGTCAGCCCGGGACGCTACCGTGTCGCGCTGGAAGTGGACTCGAGCGGACAGATCAATGAGCCGCTCGAGACGAACAACCTGGCCATCGGATCACAGGCACTTTTGGTCGGCGCGCGCGCCGCGGATCTCCGCGTCTCCGATTTGAGCATCGCTCCAGGCTCGGTCCTCTCGCCGGGCTCGACGTTCAATATCGCGCTCGATATCGAAAATGCCGGCAATCTAGAGGCTTCTGCAGACTATCGAATTGTTCTTTCGCAGAATCGTGCGCCCTCGGTGAACGACGTGATCATCGGAGTTTCGGCTTCTCCCGAAGAGCTCCCACTCGCCAGCGGACCGATCGAAAGGACAGTATCCGTCACCATCCCCGCGAATATTCAGGCGGGACAATATTATTTCGGCGCGGTCATCGATCCGCTGAATACGGTGGCCGAGCTCAACGAAACGAATAATACGGATCGCATCTCGAGCCCGATCGACATCGAGATTCCCAGCGTCGAAATCGTCACCACCAGCCTGCCGGCCGCCTATCTCGGCAACACCTATCAGGCCCGTTTGGTCGCGAGCGGCGGCAACGGAATTTACGCGTGGGAATTGATCGGCGGAGATACTCCGGACGGTCTCACCTTCGCCGCGGGCTCGGCCGGTGAAATTCGCGGCACCCCGACGGCGCTCAGCTCGGGTAGCCTCACTTTCCGCGTCACCAGCAACGGACTCAGCGCCGAAAAAACGCTGATGTTCGACGTCCGCGAGATCGGCGGACCGCTGACCATCGTCAATCGCAACCTGTTGACCGGCATCGTCGGCCAACCGTATCCGCCCGCGGACGCGAACCAAGGTTCGGAGACTCAGCAACGGATCACCGCGGTCGGCGGCGATGGCGACGCGACGTTCACCTTGGTCAGCGGCGGTCCCACGGGCCTGACGCTCGACGCCGACGGATATCTCCACGGCGTCCCGGTTTCGCGCGGCCTCTATTCTCTGGAAGTCTCCGCGACCGACGGCACGAACAGCACGACGCGCAGAATTCCGCTGACCATCGTCGAGCCGGGGCGTCTGTCTTTGATTGTCGGCGCGGCACCGGATGCTCAGCTCGGTGAGCCTTATAGTTATGAGCTCTTCGTCGTCGGTCAGACCACGGACGGCACCTTGTCTTACGAATTCCTCGATGCGCTCAGAGCACCTCCGGGACTGTCGATGAATTCGACGGATGGAATCATCAGCGGCACGCCGACGCTCGCGGGTCTTTATACTTTCGGAGTGCGAGTGATCGAAGGATCAGGCGCCAACGCGGCAGAAGACACGGCCAGCGTCACGATCTTGGTGAGCGCGGGCGAAGACAGTTTGTCGATTACGCCTTCTTCGATTCCGGATGCAGTGATCGGGGTCGAATATTCGGTGACCTTCGAGGCACGCCAAGGTCTCGGACCGTTCGTGTGGACCATCGAGAATCCGGGCGGATTGCCGCCGGGCTTGGAGCTGGCCACAGTCGACGTCGACGGCATCGCCAAATTACGCCTCTTTGGTACGCCGACCGATCTGCCCGGTGAATCGCAGCTCGGCACGAACACCGGTGGTGTCGTCAGCTTCTTGATCCGCTTGAACGATGCCCAAGGCCGGCGCGCGGAACAGTCTGCGTCGCTGCGCGTCTTGGCGGCACCGGTGACGAATCCGGACGAAGGCGGCGGCGGCTGCGGCTGCTCTGCGACGGGCTCGAAAAACGAAGGCTCTCTGCTCTTTGCCGGCCTTTTCTTGGGCATCGCCGGCCTCGCTCTTGCTTCGCTGCGGCGTAAGTAGCAAACGAGGTTCGTGACCGAACCCTCGAGCCGCGGGCTCCCTCTCTACGCGCGTATCCTCATCGGCTTAGCGGCCGGCATCGCCGCGGGAATCGCCGCGCGCGCCATCCTCGACACAGAAACACTCGAAGGTCTCGTCACCCACTTCACCAAACCGGTGGGAACGATCTGGATGCGACTGATCTTAATGACAGTCGTACCGCTGGTGTTCTGCGCGCTCGCCACCGGCGTCGCCGGATTGGGTGATGTCGCGAAGCTGGGAAAAATCGGAATTCGCACCCTGCTCTTCACCGTCCTCATTTCATCATTTGCAGTGATCATCGGGCTCGTCTTGGTGAACGTCTTCGAGCCCGGAAAAGGACTATCGCCAGAGTCGAAAGCGCGACTCGCCGAAACGTTCAAATCAAAAGGTGATCAACACGTCGCGAACGCCAAAGCCGCAAAGACGATCTCCGAAACTCTGGTGGATATCGTCCCGATGAATCCGATCGAAGAAGCGGCGACTGCACTATCTTCTCCCCGCGGCGGAATGTTGGCGGTGATGTTTTTTGCGCTGATGTTCGGCATCGGTTTGACGACGATCGAACGCGAAAAAGCCGAGCCCTTGGTCCGCATGCTCGAAGGCGCCTACGAAGTGCTGATGAAGATCATCGCCTTCGCGATGAAGCTCGCGCCGATCGGCGTCGGTGCCTTGATGTTCTCCACCACCGCGACTTTGGGCCTCGAGTTTCTATTGCCGCTCGGAAAATACGTCGCGGTGGTGATCGCCGGATTATTGATCCATCAATTCGGCGTCTATTCACTTTTGTTGCGCTTCATGGTCGGCATCAGTCCGCTGAAGTTCTTCAAACAGATCCAAGGAGTCATGGCGACGGCGTTCTCCACCGCCTCGAGCAACGCAACACTTCCCACGTCTTTGGAGGTGGCGCAGCGAAAGCTCGGCGTGCCGAAAGAGATCGCGACCTTCGTCCTCACGCTCGGCTCGACCGCCAATCAAAACGGCACCGCGCTCTTCGAAGGCGTGACCGTCTTATTCTTGGCGCAATTTTTCGGCGTCGAGCTGACCGCTGGGCAACAGATCTCAGTTTTAATGATGTCCGTGCTCGCGGGCATCGGGACCGCGGGCGTCCCCGGAGGCTCGCTGCCGATGATCGTCATCGTCATGCAGTCCGTTCACATTCCGGGCGAAGGTATTGCGATCATTCTCGGCGTGGATCGCATCCTCGACATGTGCCGCACTGCGCTGAACGTCACCGGAGACCTGGTCGTCACCGCCTACGTTTCCACTGCAGAAGGGCATCCGTTGAAGTTGTCCGATGCCGAGAGCTGACCGCCGGCGCTCGTTTTTCGCGCCTTCCGTTAGGGAACGATCGTTGACCACCTCGACGTGATGCTGGCACGGAGAGGTATGCTCCAGCGCCTTCTCTACGTCTCTATGGCGGCTTTGTTTGCCGCCACAGCCTGTTCCGAAGACCCGGATGATGCGACCACCGCCGACGCCGGCGTCGCAGAGAACGACGCGGCCACCTTCCCGGATGCGGCCACCTTCCCGGACGCCGAAACATTCCCGGATGCGCGCACCGGTATCGCCGTCCTCGGTTACGAAACACACGACGTGAATGAGGTGAACGTCGAAGAGATCGGCAGCGGCGGACTGAACGTGCCGCGCGACCTCGCTTTCAATCCGTACGCGGAGGACGAGCTGTGGCTGATCAATCGCCGCGACGACTCGACGATCACCTATTGGGGGCTGCACGGCGACAATCCGACCGCTGAAAAACGGATCGATCCGTACGCGCTCCATTTCATGGAAGAGCCGTCGAGCATCGCCTTCGGCGCGCCGGGCTTCTTCGCGACCTGCCAAGAGTCGCGCAATACTTACAACAACCAAGCACCGCCGAACGACTTCATGGGTCCCGCGCTGTGGTCTTCGGACATGAATATTTATGCACATACGAATCCGGAAGCTGTGGACTTCTTGGGCTTCGACCTCGGTTCGCATCTCGACATGTTGCATGAATCGCCGTTGTGTATGGGCATCGCTTGGGAATTCGACAATGTGTATTGGACCTTCGATGGAATGAGCGGCTCGATCTCGCGTTATGACTTCCAGCAGGATCATACGCCGGGCTACGACGATCACTCGGACGGCATCATCCGCCGCTACGTGACCGGTGAAGTGTCACGCGTCGCGGACGTGCCTTCACACATGGTCTTCGATCACGACACCGGCCTCCTCTACATCGCGGACACCGGCAATTCGCGCATCGCCACGTTGAACACCACGGAAGGCACCGAAGGCCGCGCGCTGAATGAGATCGAGCGCGGCACGCAGTTTCACGAGTGGGACGGCGTCAGCACTGTGACTTTGGTCGACGCCGCGGGCGGCGAGCTGATGCATCCCTCGGGTCTGGCGTTGGTGGGCGACCTGATTTACGTGGCCGACCACGCGACTTCTCGTATCTCCGCGTTCGATAAGACCACCGGCGCACGTATCGATTATCTCGATACAGGTCTTCCGGCCGGTACGCTGATGGGTATCGAAGTCGACTTCGAGGGTACGATCTTCTTCGTGGATGCGAAGGAGAACCGCCTGATGAAAATCAGAGCGAAGGAGTAGTTTCGCATTACTGCAGATCTTCCAGGGACAAGGTGTAAGGCGCGGTCGCGCCTTGATAACCTTCGACGCGGATCAGCGCGGGCCCGGAATACTCGAACGTTTCCAAATCCGTCGCGCCGTAACTTCCCACCTTCCGCCCGTTCTCAGTCACCGCTGCGTTCGCCGACGCGTTCCAGACGTAGACGTCGAGATCCCCGATCGCGTGCCGCAGCTCGAGCGAGAAACGAAAACGTCCGGGTAGGCTCACGCGGTAATAATCCGGCGCGTTCGTGCAGATCCCACCCGCGAAAGTCCCCGCGGTCAGCTCGGCCGCGGCAGAGACCACGTCGTTCGGCTCGAAAGTCTCCTCTTCTTCCGGACCACAGTTTTGGATCATCACATTGTCGGGATCGCTCCAGTCCGCGTCCGGATGAAGCGCGATCTGCACAAACGGTAAGATCGAATTCGTGCGTCCCTGGTCGGCGATGACTTTCATGTCGCGGGTGCGCACTACGAAGGCGGTCGGAAATGCAGTGATCAGCGGTGAGTCGTAAAATACGCCGGGATTCGGCAGGACATCGCTGTCGCCGGCGCTGATCGCAATATTATTACCCGCGATGCGCTGGAGCCAACTCTTCGCATCCGCACTATCGGCGGGGTTGTAGCTGGTATCTTGGGCCTCGACCAACACCACACGTGCACCGGCCGTTTCGATGTCGGAAATATCAGCGGCGATCCCGCGCATGTAGTCCGGACAATTTGGACACCATCCTGCGCTGATCACGAAAATGAGCGTGCTGACTTCGCTCTGCTCCGCCGAACAATAGACATCTTCCAAAGAGAACGCATACGGCATGCCGGTTTTGTCGAACGCGGCGGGCCACGATAGTTTGGGCATCGTCGCATTGAAGCGAATTTGCGTGCCTGCATCTTCGGGATAGTTGCAGCTCACCGAGATTTGGGCCGTCGCAAAGAGCTGCTCGAACGTCGCGGTGATCACCGCTTCCCCGCGAAGGAGCGCGCGCACCGTCCCTCCTTCGACGGAAACGATCTCCGGCGCCGAAGACGACCACACCACCTGCGCCGTCGCATCTTCTTCGCGATCGTCCGACCAGCGCACGGTGGCGCTCAGAGCTTGCGACTCGCCGAGCGCCAGCGTCGCCGCATTCGAGGACAACACCAGCGCTTTCGCAGTCACCGGATCCTTAGGGTCCTCAGGATCCTCGGGATCCTCGGGATCGGCTGGATTCACGGGCTCGTTCGGATTCCACGGCAACATCTCCGGCGGATCCTCCGGCTCACCGCGACTGCCCGCGGGGACACAGCTCACCCAAACCAAGGGGAGCACCAACCACAAAGAGGCGCGTTTCGAGCTCATGCGACGCATCGAACGCTCGGGAGGTTAGCCTGTCAAATCGGCCAGGATGCGAAATCGACCTGACCGAAAGACCAGGTAGCCCGGCTGACTCACCGGACGGGTTGAGCGAACGGTCAGCGTGTTCCGCTCGGTCGGTGAAGTTAATAGGTCGGCAGCGGCTCGCCGTGGGCGGTCGCGCGAATACTGCTGTAATAGTCGGTGAGAAAATCTTCGATTGGATCTGCGCCGCCCTGCACGGCATCGAGGTGTTGGATCAGCTCGATCTGCGTGACGCCGGGCGCGATCTCCGTCGCCGACAAAGTGCCTTTGAGCGCGGCGATCAACGTGCTGCCGAAGGTTTTTTGCCAAGCACCGGCGATGACCTCCGGCTCTTCAACTGTCCCCTTGGCCACGTCATGTCGCCAGGTGATATCGAAATTCAGCGTGACGATGCGGCGCACCGTGTTGTGCACGACGTAGCTATAGGCGTAGGCCTCGTCGACGTTCTCCTCGACCGTCCATTCGTCCACTTGGCGGCGGTCGACGCTGACCACCGGTGTGCGGAGCGCAGCCCAGGTGGTCCTCAGATCCGCTTTCACGTTCGCGCGCGCGTGTCCGAAGGCATGGTCGCGTTTTTGGCCGGTCACCAGCGTCATCACCTCCGGATGAGGATCGCCGTCGGCAGGCTCGATCGGCGGCGCGGTGTTCTCTTCCAGCGGTTCGAGGCCCGGCGGAAACTCCGTCGCTTCATCGCCGAAGCAGCCGCTCAAAAAGGCCGCTCCGCACAAGAGAATCAGCGCTCGCAAGCACCTCACTCTAACACGTACGGGGCATTTCGGGACTATGGGCTCAACCGCATCGTGCCGCCTTCGAAGCGGACGACACCGACCCCCGGAGAACCGACCTGGTATTCGGTACAGCTCACGCCTGCGGGCCGACCGCGGGCCCGTGTTTCTTCGAAGCCGTAGATGATGAACAACGTTGGTAGTCCCGAAGTGAAACTGCCGAGCAACAAAGAATAGGTGTCGCCGGGCTGCGTAATTTCTCGATAACGCACGTCGAGGACGTTGTAACAACTATTGGAAAAATCGACGTTCCCCGCATAAACGTCGTCGCACGAGAGCTCCATGCCGGAGGGCGTCCCGCGCGCGACGGCGATCCAATAGAGACTTTCGAGGCGCGGAATACTCGGCTCGGTGACGAAGCTGACCTCGTGCACATCACCGGCCTCGAGCGGTGGGTTCGCGCTGCACGACTCGGAGATACACGGCGTCCGGTGATACCGCGGGCAAGTTTCACAAGCGCCCGGTGGATCGTTCGGAGTCGCACAATTCGAGGGCTGCATACAGACCGCGCCGACCTCGGCGCACGGTTGAAGCATCACGCCGCCGTCGATCGCTGCGTCCGCAAGACCGCTCGCGTCGTTCGATGAAGCATCCCGATTCGTGCTCGCATCCATCACCGGCGCGCCCGAGTCGGTGGCGCCCGCATCGTGGATCGGTGTCGGGCTGATCGGCCGCGGCTCGCTGGAACACGCGACAGCGGCGGCGCAAGACCAAGCGAACAGAAAAGACGCGCGCACGGGAGGCGCGAGCGTAGCACACGACAAACACGTTGACGCGCTGGTGGTATGACGATCGGCGGTCCAGCTCAGCGCGGCGGATACTGGAGCACCCGGATGACGTGCGGATAAACGTCCGCGTGTTCGAGCAGACCGTTCGCGCCCGCATGATCGACGCCGTCGACCTCGATGTTCTCCGAAACATCGAAGTGACAGGTCTCGAGCGTCGCCGTGTCATCGGTGCGCGAACAGATCGAGACGAAATAACCATCTCCGCTGAACGGCGGCTCCGCGTTCAATGCCATGAGAAACTCTTTCGTCGGGCAGAGCTCCTGCCAAACACAAACGGGGAGCGGATTCAAACAAGAGAGCTCATTGCCGAAATAGAGCCCACCGAGCGTCACGTAAGTATCGACTTTGTCGAAACCGCCGAGATTTTTCAGATAGTGCCGCGAGGAAAGTGTACCCATACTATGCGCGACGAGATCGACCTTCGCCGCACCGGTCTCCATCAGCGCACGATCGACGGTCATCCGGACGACCTCGGCGTTGTCGGCGTTGCAGCCCCAGCGCGGATCCTCGAAGGTGATCGCATACAGCTGTTCTCTCGGCCACCCGTCGGCGACGAGCCGATCGAGCATCACCTGAAAATCCGCGCTCGAACCGTTGATGCCGTGGACGAAGACCACCGGATTTTTCGCGTCCGGCAAAACTTCGCCCGCATCGCTCGGTAGGCTCGCGTCCTCGAACGTTTGCGCATCCGCGAAGCTCTCCGCGTCCGCCTGAACGGCCGCATCCTCGTTCGCGTTCGCCGCATCGGGCAGCGCCACCGCATCACGACCGCTCAATCCCGCATCCGCCGGCTCGCGAAGCGGCTCCGCGGACGATCCACATCCTGCGAAACACATGGCGGCGATGATCGAGAGGCGGCGCAAATCGGCGCGACGTTATGACGTTTCGACGAGCTCGAAAAGCGACGACTGACGTTTTGTCAGGCGATCGACCGATGAATGGCCTGTTTTCGGCGCGCCATTTACGGCGCGGCGCTTGCTGAGGCGAGAAGCCGTGCTGCTCCTCGTCGCTCTCCTCACGTTCATCTGGTGCGTGCAACTTTTGCTCGCACTGCGCATCGTCTTCAAAATTCCCACGATCACCGGGTTGAAAGCGGAGCCGCTGGAAAAATGGCCCAAGCTCTCCATCCTCGTCCCAGCCCGCGATGAAGGTGCCGGTATCGAAGGTGCCTTGAAATCGAAACTATCGACACACTATCCAGACATCGAATTGGTGGCGGTCGACGATCGCTCGAGCGATGAGACAGGCGCGATCATCGATCGTATCGCCGCCGCCGATCCGCGCGTGCGGGCCGTCCATGTCGACGTGCTCCCGGAAGGTTGGTTGGGAAAATTGAACGCCATGAACGTCGGTATGCAAGGTGCGAGCGGCGAGTGGATCCTCTTCAGCGACGCCGACGTTCACGTCGAGCCCGGAGTGCTGGAAAAGATCATCGCCACCGCGGAGCGAGAGAAGCTCGACTTCGTCGCAGTTTTTCCGCGCATGCGTTCGGTGAACCCGGTGATCGACGCCGCCACTGCGGTTACGCTCCGCGTTTTGTTGCTCGCCGCGCGCGCTTGGTCCTCGAACGACGAGCGCTCACATCTCGCCGCGGGCGTCGGTGCGTTCAATCTGGTGCGCCGCTCGACCTTGGAGCGAACACGCGCGCTGGAAGAATTGAAGATGGAGGTCGTGGACGACGTCGGTTTGGCCCTGTTGTTGAAACATCATGGCGCGCGCTGCCGGCTCTACGCCGGGCGATCCGCGGTCCATCTGGTGTTTCTCGATTCGCTGCGCGCTGCAGCACGGAGCGCGGACAAAGGGGGCGGGATGCTCGGATATTCGATCCTGCGTTCGTTCGCCGTCGGCATGTTTCCACCGGCCATGGATCTCGTGTTGCCGATCGCCGCGATCATTTACGGCGGGGACGCTGCGATCTTCGGAATCTCCGCGCTGATCCTGGCGACGCTGACTCACCTGGTCTTGGCGATATTTTTGGCCGCGCCGATCCAGGGAGCACTCTTGTGGCCGCTCGGACAGGTACTCACTTCGGTCCTCACCATTCGTTCCGGCCTGCTCGCCCGGAAAAACCAAGGTATCTATTGGCGAGATACTTTCTACACGCGAAAAGCGCTCGAAGACGGACGAAGAATTCGACTTCCCAGCCTCCGGCTGATCACTTCGCCTTCGTCATCTCATCGAGCACTTTGAAACGTTCCGGGAACAGACGCCGCATCTCAGGTTCCTGTGCAGTTCCTTTGACCCGTTGATAGAGCAACATCGCTTCCGCAAAGTCGTCATGCACCGTCCATCCTTTGCCGGCGGTCTCTTTGTCCCCCGGCGCTCCGTGCCCGTATTTCGAGGGCGAAACGACGTCCGCCGCCATCGCGTCGCGCCACGTCTTCCACTTCGCATTCATCTTGTCGTCACCCCATTGTTTGGAGCTGACGATATGCCCGGTCTCGTGAATCACGGCGCTCGCGGTGAAGTCTTCGCTCGGCAGAGAGTCGACGGGATAAGCACGCACGATCCCATCGCCGCCCGCAGCCATATAGGCACCTTTGCGCTCGGCCGGTTCGATCAACACACTCTTGATCTGATCGCGGTTCTCTTTCGGCGCGGCGGCGATCGCCTTCGCCATGTCCTCCGGCGTGTGTTGGACCTTGCCCGCTGGCGCCGGATGCACCACCACCGGAATATCTCGATTGTCGATGCGGATGGTGAATTGTTTGACCTTGGCGTTCGGATCTTTCGGACCCGTCACCGTATAAGGAACCCTTTTTCCCGGAGCCGAGAACGTTCCGTCTGGAGCCGTGGTGGCGTTCGGGAGGAAATTCTGTTTTTTGAGCACGTCGCGCAACATCGACGCCTGTTTATCGGCGTCGCCGTTCACAAACTCCGGTTTGGCAAAAAGTGCTTCCACCTCGGCACGTGCCGGCTCGGAATATCCGGTCGCTGTCCCCGAGGTCAGTCGCAATAATGCCTTTTGTTCATTCTCCTTCAGCGCGCCGAAACCTGGTTTTCCGACCAGATCCGCGCAGGTATTTTTCGCACCTGGAGCGCCGGCCTCGTGCGCCAGCGCATTCAGCACCTCTTGTTTCATCGCCGGGCTGAGGTTTCGATAACTTTCGCTGCCCGCCACATGGCGAAGGTCGTCCGCAAATGCTGAATCGCGCGGATCCGCCTTCAACACATCGAGCATCTGTTTTTGTGCATCGGGGGTGAGTTTTTTGAATCCCGAAGAATTCGATAGTTTCTCGCGATTTTCGACTTCGACCGGCGTGTAGATATGGCGATCGACACGTGCGCCGATCTGTCCGGCACCGCTCGTCTTCGCACCTTGCAGCTTGTACGAAGGCGCCAACTTGCGGTCGGAGCTCCCGCTCGGGAGCGGGTCGAGCTCCTGGCCATTCGCGGGAGCGACATGCTTCGCAGCGGCGGGTCCGCTCACGCCGAGGACTGGGCCCGCCGCCGGTGTGCTGTGGTCGATTTGTCGCAGGAACGTCACGCGCCCTTCATTGAGCAAAGCCCGCGGCAACCACGAAATGAGGCTATTTTGAGCGATCCACGCAAAAACGGCGCAGCCGATGACCGGCGCGGCGCGCAAAACCTGCGTACACCTTGCCGAGGTCGCGTCGCGTATCTATGACATCACCAATGGTTCACCCTCTCTCTTTGGCCGAGAAGATCTACGAGATCGAGCGCCCCCATCCGCACCTGCTCTGGCAATACATGCTCACCTCGCTGTTCGCGAACGTCGCCTTCCCCGCCGTCGCGCTGTTCTATTATTTCCGCTACAAAACACTGCGCTATCGCTTCGACGAAAAAGGTATCTCCATCAGTTATGGGATATTGTTTCGGCGCCAAACGTTCCTGACCTACGCGCGCATTCAAGACATTCACGTGAAGCGAAATCTCCTCGAACGGTGGTTGTCGATCGGCACCGTGGAGATCGAAACCGCGGCGGGCGGCAGCGGCGGCGAATCGATCGTCGGTCTCACCGAATTCGAGGAAGTACGCGACTTTCTATATTCGCGCATGCGCGGTGCAACCCAGGCTCAACCCGCGCAGATCACGGGAGGCGAACAAGAGTCGACCACCGTGCTGCTCCGCGAGATCCGCGATGCGCTCCGCGACGTGCGCGTCCGAGCCGAGAGGAAGTCATGATCGAGACGTTGACCCGATTTATCGGCCCGCTGCTCCGCGTCTATCCCGTCGCTCCGCATATTCCTGCGGGCGCACGCGACGTCGAAGTTTTTCGCGCCAGCGAAAGTTATCTCAACTATCGATATACGATCGCCGCCATCCCTTTCGTGCTCGCGGGTCTTGGCGGTTTTGTGGTGTGTTCCTTCGCGATCTTTGCGACCGCCCGCCAAAATTTCGCCTGGCTGGGGATCTTGGGCACAGTGCTGTTTCTCGGCATTTATGGAGTATTCGCGGTACTCGCCTTCGCCTCGATCAGGCTGGACTATGAATATCACCACTACGTGATCACCGATCGCAGCCTGCGGATTCGCCACGGAATCTGGGAGCAGCTCGAAGTCACGCTCACGTATGCGAATGTGCAAAACGTGCGCGTGGAACAAGGGCCGCTCGAACGTGCCTTCAACATCGCCTCGGTGATCGTGGAGACAGCGGGTGGAAAAAAGCTGCAGGCCGAAGGCGGCAACCACTCCATCCATCGCGGCGTCATTCGCGGCATCGAAAACGCCGCGGGGCTGCGCGAAAAAATCATGCGCCGCGTCGGCCAAGAGCGCTCCACCGGGCTCGGGGACCACGATGATCATCCACTGCTCGACGCGCCGGCCGAGCTCGATCGGCAACTCTTGATCGAGATCCGCGATGAGGCTCGAAAGCTCGCGTTGTGTTAGCTTCCGGCGGCCCATGGTTTTCAAGGTCGAGATTGTCCCGGCAAACAACACGATTACGCTGAGCAACAACCGCGGCGTCCTCTCCATGTATCGCGGACGGAGAATGTGAAACCGGTTCCTGGTGTGCGCGGGAGCGACTGTCCGGGCCGTGATCAAACTTGCATCGCCGAGGTCTGTTACACCGTCCGAGGCGGTCGGTGCCGTCTGCGAAGTCGGTTTCTGCGACCACCGGCATGTGCTCGATTTCTCCATGTACCCAGGCCAGTTGCCCGAGGGGCATGACGTGCGATGCGAGCACGAGACGCTGCGATCTGCTCATCATGATGATGCTCAACTTCGACGCTTCCGGAAAAACGGAGGTGGATCGCTGATGCCCCATCCCACATGGGCGCAACCTCAGGCATAAATCAGCGAGAATCTCACTGCCGGATTCTCACCGGCCCCGTGGAGGCTCCTCATGAGCGACGTCAATCTGAACCCCAAGCTCGCCGGTCGCGTAGGCATCAATCTCGACAACCTCTCCGCAGAGACGGTCGTTCCAAATTCAACGAACATCGAACGGCCACAGCTTCATGAGGCGGCGCTCGTCTCCTCGAACCGTACGCGCGAGCTCAATCGCGTGCTCGGCAACGACACCGAGTCGGTCAAAGAATATGACTATGTCTTCATCGGCGGCGGTGCGACGGGTGCGACCGCTGCCCGTGATCTTTTAGCCACCTTCGATAAATCCGAAGAGCTGAAAAAGCAGGGCTACAAAGTATTAGTTCTGGAGAGCGGCGTCGACCAACCCACTCTTCAAGAAACCATTCCTGCCGCACACGGTGCCGCCTCCGAACATCCACAGATCCAGGCCGACCCGAATAATACCGGCACGGGCACCGGATATTGGGTCAAACACTTCACCGAGCTCACCGACGGCATCCGCGATTTCAAAGCGAATCCGCTCGGTTTGATCTGGAAACCGCGCGGCGAAGGTTGGGGCGGCAGCACCCGCATGAACGCCAACGTCTTCGTCCGCGTCGACGACGTGGACTGGGACAAAATCGCCATGGCCACGGGCGATCCGGCGTTTCGTGCGGCGAGTATGAAACCGCTCTTCGCCGAGCTGGTGAAGCCGAACTATCAACCGGTGATGCAGTTTTTCCAGGCGCTCGGCCAAGGCTTGGGCCTCAGCGAAAAACGCGACGAACGATTTGCGTCGATCGAGCTGAGCACTGCGAGCCCGAAATTATTATTCGAGGACAAACAGCTCGCGAAAGTCGCGCTCCGCGGTTTGGCTTGGGCCACGGTGAACCTCGGTTCGCCGCTGGAGAAGGTCAAACGGATGATGTCGCTGTTCGACGCGAACGCCGACGCGGTGCAAAAAACCGAAGGCCCGGTGATGATGACCATGTCGGTCACTTCCGAAGGCAAACGGAACGGCGCGCGCGGGATGATCCTCGGCGCCAAGGAGCTTTGGAGCGACCAGCTCACTTTGCAAGACGGGGCGCGCGCCGAGAAACTTTTGCTCGATGACAACAAGCGCTGCACCGGCGCGGTCTACGTCGACAAAGAAGGTCATCGGCACACGGTCAAAGCGAAAAAAGAAGTGATCGTCGCCTGCGGGACGACGGAAACCTCCGCGCTCTTGATGCGTTCGGGCATCGCGCCGCGCGACAAAGTCGACGAGCTCCAGGCACTCGGTATCGAGCCGCAAGTGTTGCTCGACGGCGTCGGCCGCCGCCAAGGTGATCGTTACGAAGTCGGCGTGGTGGTGAAGCTCAAGGAGCCGTTCGCGCTACTTCAACGTTTGAAGACGACGCTCGAGAAGCTCGATAAGAACGATCCGCTCTATCAACAGTGGGAATCCGGCAAAGGTGGACCGCTGGCGATCAACGGGGCGTTGTTGTCGTTCCAGATGCGCTCGCGCCCGGAGCTGGCGGAGCCCGATCTCTTCGTGTTCGCCGTTCCCGGCAAATTCCAAGGTTACAAACCGAACTATTCAAAAGAGGCGATCGAAGATCCGACACTGCTCACTTTCTTGGTGCTCGACTCCAACAAAGGCCGGATGCACGGCACTCTGGATCTCAATAAAGAGAATCCGCTGGGGCACCCGGAGATCAATCATCACTTCCATCAGGAGCGCACCGGTGAGGGCGGAGACGGAATCACGCCGAGTCCGGATAGTTTCGCGATCGCCAAAGGTATCGAGAAAGTTCGCGAGCTGATCGACTCGCAATATAAAGAGCTCCTCGCAACCGATGCGCAGGGCCGGCCCATGGAGATTTGGCCTGGCCGCGATATCGCGAGCACCGAAGCACTGCAGCTCGAAGCAGAAAAAAACACTTGGGGCCATCACCCGCGCGGTGGTGCAGAGATCGGACATCCGAACGATTCACTCGCGGTGACGGACGCGAATTTCAGCGTACTCGGCACCACCGGATTGCGGGCCATCGACGCAAGTGTCCTCCCGGACAATATCGGAACCTTCATCGTCAGCGGCCTGTACCAGATCGGTAAATTGGCAGCGCGGAAGATCGCCGCGGATGCGCTCACCGGACCAAAACCGGCGGCGAAACAAAATCTTCTCTCCATCCGGATGAATCAGGACCCGGATAATTTGCCGGAGGCGCAGCGGTCCACGAAAAAACAGGCCGACGAAGCGCGCAAACAAGGGCTGATCTCGCAGAAACAATTCGAGCGCCTCACCGACGGTACGGTCTCCGGTGCGGACGTCGACGTCGCTTGGGCGGCGATCGAAACTGCGATGAAACAGGGTAACGAGCTCGGCTCGGACAAACACACGATCGGGCACAACCTCCTGATCGCGGTATCGCAACAGCTCGACAAACAGACGCCGTGGCAGACGCGCAAAGAGTCGTTCACCGATCGCGCCACCCGTATGCTGGATATATTCTGAGGAGCTCGAAACGAAATGGCCGCAAATAAGAGCGTCGAGCTGCACCCGGCGGTGAAAGAGATCGCCGCGGGATTTTTGTTGGAAAATGGGCGCATGGTGTTCAGCGATGAACAGCTGGCGAAACACAGCGAGAAGCTCAAACAGCTGACTTCCGCGGATGAAAAGAAGGCCGTGCTCGTCTCCTTGGTCTCGCTCGCCTCGCGCCTGTTGCGTGAAGGTAAAGATGGTGCGGCCCAGCCGATCGTCCGTCTGATGGAGCTCTCCGGCGAGCTGCTCGGCGATCCGGTGAAGGCCAAAGCGGTCTTCGAGAGCGCGGGAATTCCGGGCACGCCACCGCCCAATAAAAAATAAGCTCTCGATTCGCGAGCTGTCCGCGAGGTCAGCGATCGACGGTGAGCAGCAAGCCGCGCGCACCGCCGATCAAGACCTCATCGCCGCCGTATCCAACGGTGGTGCGTTCACCGCCGAGGCGAATCGGCGGGGCATCCTCGATCGCCGAAACGCACAGATCCCGCCGGCGCACGCGCAGAAGAGCGCTGCAGCTTTGGGGTTGGAGATAGACGAAGGCACCGTCGATGGCCGCACCGATCATCGGGTCGTCGATGAGAATGTGTCCGGTCGTGTCCTCACGGACACCGCAGGGCGCGAGCTCCGGGGGATACGGCAGCTCCGGCTCGGACCAGATCGAGTCCAAAATCCGGCCGAAATATCCACCTTCTCCGGCAACCCACAGCTCGTCGCCGTCGGTCGAAGCGACGATGGAATTGAGGCGCTCGCGCATCTCGAGCACGTCCCAATATCCGGCCCACGCATAACCCAAATAGAGCTTCTTTTCGTCGCCGCTGATCGCGTGTGGCTGCGTGAGAATGTGGCTCGCCGCCGCTCGGCGGATCGAACCTTCTGCGCCGCTCGGGGTGTCGACCAGGCCGAAGGGATCATCGGCATTTTCGGCGGTAAATACGGTGCCATGATCGCCGACGGCGACGGCAATATTTTGGCCGTCGAACATCACGTCCTGAATCGCACCCGGCATGGGCGGCGTGGCCACGGGATATAAAAACATCACGCGTACACCGGCGGCATCGAACGCCAAGCGCCAGACCGCGGGCGCACCGTCGAGCACGCCACCGAGCAAATATTGATTCTGATTCTCCACGCCGTAGCTGAGGTTGTCGCGGGCCAGCGAGGTGAAACGAACCTCGGTGCCGAGCGCGCTCGCAGGAATCACGCTTCCCGGAGACTGGAGGTCGATCGCTTCGCCGCGTTTGACCGCATAGAGCGTAGTTTCGGTGAGCAGCAGCGCGCCATGATTTCCCGGGGCCACGCGGAGCAGCGTGCTGTCCTTTGGATCAGTCAGCTCAGCGAGGAGCTCGGGCGAGGCACCATAGGGAACGAGCCGCATCGGATGGTCGTCCGCGCAGAGACCGAGCCGGATCGGGAGCTCGACCGTCACCGCCGCCGCGATCGCCGCACGTTCTCCGCTCGAAGCTTCCGCGCCGCTCGCCGCCTGCAGGATCTTCGCATCCTCGGGGAGCTTGGTGCGCAGCGACGCGTCGTCACCGGCGAGGAACAAGCTGCCGGCCGCCGGCGGTGTTTGCAGGCGAATTTGCGGAGCCCGCGCGGCATCGAACCGTTCGTCCAACTTTAGGAGCTGCGCCCCCGCCAGCCCGACGATGAATACTTCCTCCGTATCACCTTCGACTGGAAAGATAACTTCCGTCGTACTATCGGTCTCGTGGATGGAGCTGACCTCGAGAACAGCTCCCGAGCCGTCGACGGAGACGAAAAAATATCTCTCCGCGCCGATCATCTCGTGTTCGATCCGGTGGACCTCCGTGCAGGCGAACATCAAAGGCAACACACACCAAGCCAGAGCTTTCATCGCGAAATTTCTTTCAGCTCGTTCTCCACGCGGTCGAGCACCCGGGAGAGACGTTCGTTGTCCTCGATCGACCGGCTGCCCGAGAGATCGAGCTCCAGCTCCAGAAGGCGTTGTCGTTCGGCCGCATTTTCAGGATATTTCCCGCGCAGCTCTCGCAGCCGGCGCGAAAGAGCCTCCACGCGCGACTGAGGATCGGGGACGATTTCCGCCACAGGTTCACTGTCCGCGGGGACATCAACTATCTTGCGAGGCGACTGTTTCAGTGTGCGAGGAATCGCCGCCCGTTCGTTGGGTGTGTCCTCTGCCGAAATTCGCGGCGAGATCCTGACGGAGGGCACCGAAGGCTGCATCTCCACGGCGGGCCGCACCTTCACCACCATCGGGACGACCGGCGCGGGACGAGCCGAGCTCGAGCTCATCACCCAAACGGTCATCGCGACGGTCGAGATCAACACCGCAAACAAACCCAACACGGCGAGGGTGCGCGTCCGCGGCCGCGCGAGGGTGATGGGTGGCGGCGGCGAAAGCGGCGAAAATTGTGGCGGAGGGACTCTGCGCGCGAAGATCTCCGTCGCGAGCACCTCCTCGCTCAAGGTGGCCGGAAGATCAGTCCACACCTGCATTCGCTCGTGTTGAGCGGCGAGCTTCTCCCCGAGCAGCTCCGCGACGAACGCCATGATCTGCGAAGGCGAGGCGATCGGGGTCCACTTCTGGAGCGCTTCGCGCATCGACCGCGCGTTCTGAAAACGATCCTCCGGTGCAAAAGCGAGCGCGCGTTTCAGCCAGAGCTCACCCTGCGGCGAGAGATCTTTTCGGTATTTCGACGCGTTGATCTCGCGTTCATCGAGCACACTGGCCAACATCTCGAGCGTCGGTCCGCGCGGGACGAAAGGCCGCAAGGTCATCAGCTCGTAAGCGACGGTCGCGGCCGCATAGAGATCCGTACGTTCGTCGATCTCCGCCGCGCGCACTTGTTCCGGCGCCATGTATCCCGGTGAGCCGAGAACCAAGCCGGTTTTCGTAGCCCACTCCCGTAAGTTCGACTTCCCGATGCCGAGGTCGATGATCTTCACTATCCCGTCTTCGCGGAGCATCAGATTTTTGGGTGCCAGATCGCGATGCACCGCTTCGAGCGGAGAACCTTCGCGATCGCTCGCCCCGTGCAGGTCGCTCAGGCCAAGCAACACGCCGTGGAGCAGCCCCGCGCAGACTTCGAGCGGAATATTTCGTTTTTTCGTCGCCGCCTCGACCAACAGCTCGGACAAGGTCCAACCCGGCACATGCTCCAGCACCAGATAAAACGTCTCGTCCGCCGCTCCCCCTTCGTAGACGCCGGCGATGTGCGGACTGGCGACTTGAACAGCGAGCTGCGCCTCGTGTGCAAAACGCGCCAAAGCCACTCTGTCGTCTGCATGATCGCGGCGCAGGCGTTTCAAAACCACGAAAGGCGCACTGATCTCTAGATCAGGTCCGGGCCGCGCCAGAAAGACCTCTCCCGAGGCGCCCTGACCGAGCCGCTCCACCAGCAGATGGCCCGCAAAACGCTTAGGTAAACGTTCGGACAACGCAGTCTGATGATACGCGCGCGACCCGCGCGATGGAATGTAGAGGGTTGCGATCGGCGCGAGACACCGGCAGGTTGTTCACGTGTTTCTTGCCGGCGCAGTGGGCCTCGCGGGGCTGCTCGCGACACAAGCTCCGGCGCCTGTTTCCCTGGCACTCATTCCCGCAATGGATTGCGGCTCGCGCGCCTGCGAAGACTCCACGCGCCTTTCGATGCTCCAAAGTGCGCTCACGAGCGCGATCGAACGAAGGCAGATGCGCGCGCTCGCCGACGAAGAGCTCTTCGTGAATGCAGGCGCGGATTTTTCGCGGCGCATTCGTTCCTGCGGTCCGGAGCTGAGCTGTATTTGTGCAGCCTCCTCTTCCTTGCCTGCAGATCTTCTCTTGGTGCTGCTCGCGAGCGTCGATCGCGATCCGGTCCTGCTCGGCGTGCGACTGATCGATCGCAATATTTGTAAAATCGTCGGCCAAGCCGTGAAAGAAGCGAAGGCCGACGCCGAGCTCGGACCCGTCGTGACCGCGCTCGCCGCCGGCGTTTTGGAAAAATCAGGCTACCCGAGATTGGCTCGAGTGAAATTTCAGCTCGAGCCCGCCGACGCGATCGTCGCGGCGCCGGATAGTATGAGTATGGATTATGCCGACGCGAAGAGTTTCACCGGAAAACCGGGCAAACATACGGTCGTCGTCAGTGCAAATGGATATATCCCGCAAACGATCGAGGTCGAGCTCGACGGTGAAAAAGAAATGCGCGTCAGCTTGGACGCGGAAGCGTCGATCATCGAATCACCGTGGTTGTGGATCATCGTCGGTGTCGCAGCCGCAGGCGCAGTCACCGGCGGAATATTGTGGATGAACCGCCCAGAGGTCGTCTGCGTCGTCGGATCGAACGGAACCTGCGATCCTTAGGAGTCGGACTCCTTAGCTCGCTCGCGCCCGTTTCCACCGGCGGATGAGCTTGCGGACATAAACTTCAACCTTGTCGAGCGCCTTGGCGACGTGAAGCGATTGGGTCGCCAGAATAGAGGCGGTGATCGCGAAAAATAAAATCGCCGGACCGGGGATGAACGCCAACACCACACCGATGGCGAAAGAGACGATCGCGATCCCGATCATCGCGATTCTTTTGAACGGCGACTTTCCCGCGTTCTCTTTCTTTTTTCGGTGATAGGTCGTCTCGAAGCGATTGCCCGGCGGCAGCTCCTTCAGTCGCTGCCATTCAGCTTTCACAGATTCGAACATCCTTTCTTGAAAATGCATGTGCGAGGCCACCGCCTCGAGGTGAGCTTTTCGCGCGCGATGTGTGTCGGTGCGACCCGCCAGGAAGTAATGCCCTGATCGAGATAGACCCAACGGATTTCTGAGACGAAGAGCGGAAAGTCCCTGGGCGGGAGCGGCGGTTAATATTTAGCATGAAGCGCGCGCTCGCGTTTTTGACCCCTGCCCTTGTGGCCACTTTCTCCTTTGCTTGCACGGAGAACGAGCCCGATTCACCCGACGCCTCAGTCCCGCAGTCTGACGCTGGTGTCGTGCCCGAGATTCCTATCCCGAAGATTGTGGCTTTCACGGCCAGCGCCGATTCCGTCGGTCGCGGAGAGACCGTCGAGCTCTACTGGAAAGTGGAGAACGCGCAGAAGGTGAACATCTTCAGCGCGACCGAAATTTTGGTAAGCACCACCGAGCTCGAAGGCACGATCAGCACGCTCCCGCTCAAAAACAAATCGAGCTTCGAGATCCGCGCCGCGGGCAACGGTCTCGTCGGCGCTGCGGTCGAAGTCGATGCGATCTGGCCGGCGCCGACGATCAGCGAGCCCATCGTCGATCCCGAAGTCTTTTACGTAAACAGTTTTACGCAGGTTCGCTGGACGGCCGAAAACGCAGTCACGGTCTCTGTCTTTGCGAACGACATCCTCGTCTCGAGCTACGCCGGTAACCAAGCGAACGGCGCGACGACGTTCATCAGCATCTTCGCCGAGACGACGACCGTGCGCATCGAGGCCGATAATCCGACCGAGTCGACCACGCGGGAATTGGTGCTCACCGCGATCCCGATGCCACAGATCAATCTCTTCCGTGTCACTCCGCGAACCTATATCGGGACCTCGACGGTGGTGCACGTCGAGTGGGCGACGACTGGATTCACCAGAACTGATCTTTTGGCCAATTTTTCGCGCGTGGAGGATTTCTCCGGTGAGGCCAGCGGCACAACCGACGTGGAGATATTCACCCCGACCTATTTCTCGCTTCAAGGATTTGTCGACAATTTCTCCAGTATGCAGGAGGACATCGCCGTTTCACCCGCGGCTGCCGAGCTCGAGCCCAACAATAGTATGCCCGGAGCGCAGCTGATTACTTTTGAAGGTGGAGTCGTCGGCAATCTCAGCAGTGAGAATGACGTCGATTATTATACTATCGAGATCTATCCGTTCAACGGCGCCGCGGGATTGCGTGTTTGGACTCGCGGCGTCACGGCGGGTTGTCCGGTCGACACCATCGTCGAGCTGCACGCGACGTTCGGCGGCCTGCTCGGCTCGAACGAGGATGACGGCATTCCCACGGGCCGTGCCGAGGGCGCGGGTTGTTCGGAAATTCTGCCTTCCCGCGATTTCTTCGCGAGCGGCTTGTACGGACAATATGCTCTGGGCGTGCGCAGCCAGCGTGGAGAGAGCGGAGATTATGTGCTCTTCACCGAGATCATTCCTTCGGGGCGTTAGCTCTGCCGGTCGTCGAGCTCGCCGTCATCTGACTCGACACGATCGGCGCATCCTTCGCCGTCTGCCACGATAAATCCGGCCACCAACGTTCGAGCGTCGGGAGCTCATCCGGTTCCACGCTCTGTCCTAATTTCGGCGCGATGAGCTTGACCCCATTGGCCTCGGCCGCCGCGACCGCACGTTCGATCGGCTCCGTCCAACCGTGATAGGCGAGCTGCAACAATCCCCAGTGCGTCGGCATCATCACCCGGCCGCCAACCATTCGGTGCGCGATCACCGCCTGTTCCGGACCGATGTGCCAGTCCGGCCAAGAGCCGTGATATTGCCCGACTTCGATCATCGTCAGATCGAAAGGACCAAAACGTTTCCCGATCTCCGTCATCCCGGGAAATAGTCCGGTATCGCCGGAATAATATGCGCGGTGGAGCGGGCCGAGCATCGCGTAGCCCGCCCACAAAGTACCATTTTGATCGAAGGGAGTACGGCCGGAGGCATGGCGCGCGGGGACAGCAACTATCTGTAGATCGCGGATTTTGCCGCTCTCCCACCAATCGAGCTCGACCAAACGATCGAGCGGCACTCCCCAATATTCGAGATGTGCGCCGACTCCCAGCGGCACGTAAAATATCGCCCGAGTTTTCTCGTTCAGCGCCGAGATAGTTCCATAGTCCAAATGATCGAAATGATCGTGCGAGACCAACACCGCGTCGATCGGCGGCAATTGTTCGATTTCGATCAATACTTTGGTCCAACGCGTCGGGCCGATCCAGCTCAGGGGGCCGGCGCGTTCGCTCCACATCGGATCCATCAAAATTCGATATCCGTCGAGCTCCAAGAGCTTCGAGGAGTGCCCCAGCCAAGTCACGCGAACCCCTGTTTTTGGGGGCGTTTTGAATTGTTCGGGATCGATCGTCGCGAACGCCATCGGCTGGTCCACGGTCGGGCTCGCATGATCACTGGTGTCGAGCATGCCGCGGAACATCGCCGAATACATATTGACGATCGGTTGTGGGTTGACGAAAATTCCGTCTTTCCACTGCGGCGAGGCTTCCATTCGCGCACGCCGCGCACCGCTGGCTCGTTTACCGAAAGCCGCCCAGCCTTGGACGGCGACCACCAGCAACACGAGACCGATCAACAGCAACACCGCTCGAGCGATGCGCCAAATGAGCCTCCGTTTTTTCCTTCGAGTGTTCACCAAATCGTGCCCGAGACCATCAGGCCGAGTTGATCCTCGGTGGCCACCGATAGGATCGCAATATCTTCTCGCTGAAGAAACGTTTCTTTACTCAGCGCACCCAGCGACAGGGAGATATAACCAGCGGTGCGAGGTCTCTTTGGTGTCACCCGCATCGATCAGAGATGCGATGATTCCGCCGGATAAATAGAGCGCGGCCGCCGTTCCCAAACCTTGAGGATAGGCGCAGGCCACCTGCGCGCCGGCCAAACATGGTGGACCCGGATCTACGAACTGTGGTGCGGAGCCGGCAACCGAGCTCGCGGCAATGTCGTTTCCAGATCAGCGGGTCAGCTTCGGCAAGGCTTGAGGATCTTGGAGCATTCGCGAGAGCTCGACGATCTTGAACGGCTTCGCCAGATAGGCGTTCATGCCCGCTTCGACGCAGCGGCCGTGATCGGTGCGCATCGCGCCCGCGGTCAACGCGACGATCGGCGTCGGAGCCAAACCGCGATCCGCCTCGAGCTTGCGGATACGGCGGGTCGCTTCCAAACCGTCGAGCTCCGGCATCTGTACGTCCATCAAGATGATGTCGTAACGCTGCCGTTGAAACGCTTCCAGCGCTTCCAGCCCATTCGCCGCGATGTCCGGCACCACACCCATCCTCCGCAACATGGAGATGGCGACCATCTGATTCACCACGTTGTCTTCGACCAAGAGTGCGCGATAGGAGCTCGGCAGGCGCGGCGGCACCCACGGAGCTCGGGAGAGCGACTTGGCCTCGGGCGAATCTTCGCGCATCAAAGATAATAAAGTCGTGAGTAGGGCCCGTGGTTTAATCGGTTTGCTCAGCGACGCTGAAATATCGCGACTGTCCACGCGGACACCCACCGAGCTCAAAAGGACATTTGGTAATTTTGGCTTTTTCTCGCGTAATTTTTTCGCGAGCGTCACGCCGTCCATGCCCGGCATGTGGAAGTCGAGCAGCGCGGCGTCGATCCCGTCGAGATCCGCTTCCAGCGCGGTACCCGGCGTCGCAAAACAAATCGAGTCGGCACCCCAGCGCGCAATATATCGGGCCAAGATAGTACGGTTCGCTTCGTTGTCGTCGACCACCAAAAAACGTTTGCCCGCGACGCGCATTTCTTCGCGTTTCGCCGGCGTCGGCAACACGCGCGCCAAGAAGGTGAAAAAAAATGTAGAGCCGCCGCCGGGCCGGCTTTCGAACCATAGATCGCCGCCCATCAAGCGACATAGTTTCCGGCTGATCGCCAAACCGAGGCCCGTTCCACCGGCGCGGCGGGTGATCGAAGCGTCGGCTTGCATGAACGGCTCGAAGAGACCTTTCGAGTGTTCCGGCGAAATTCCGATGCCGGTGTCCGCGACCTCTCCGCGGACCAACACTTCGCCTTCTCGCCGTTCGTCGGCGTGCAACGAGACGACGACCTGTCCGTTCGGCGTAAATTTGATCGCATTGCCGAGTAAGTTCACCAATACTTGGCGAACACGCGTCGAGTCACCTTCGACGAGCTCCGGCACGCTCTCGCCGACATAAGTTGCCAGCTCGAGCGATTTCTCCGAGGCGCGCGGCGCGAGCAATTCCATCGCATCTTCGACGATCGCCTCGAGCTCGTAGGGATGTCGTTCGAGCTCGACGCGGCCGGCCTCGATCTTCGTAAAATCGAGGATGTCGTTGATGATCACCAGGAGGCTCTCGCCGCTCTTCCGGATGATCTCCACCTGCTCCTCTTGTTCGGAGGTGAGCGGCGTTTCGCGGAGAAGGCTGGTCATTCCGATCACGCCGTTCATCGGCGTACGGATCTCGTGGCTCATGTTCGCGAGGAACATCGACTTCAGCTCGTTGATCTCTTCGGCGCGACTCTTCGCGCGCAAGAGATCTTCGTTCGCCGCTTGAAGCTCGCGAGTACGTTGGAGCACGGTCGCTTCCAACGTCTGTGAGTGTTCTTCGAGACGTCGTTGGGCTTCTTCGAGCTCGCGCGTCTTTTTCTTCACCTCGTTCGCCAAGGTGCGCTCGCGCTCGTGCATGTGTTTGGTGCGCAGCGCTTCGATCTCGTTCTCCAGCGTCTTTTCTGAAGCATAGACGCGGAAAGTGACCCCCGCTTCGGACTCAGATACTTCGTCGGCCCAACACGTGCGGCCGAACGCGTGTGTGAAGATGCCGATAATTTTGCCCATGATGAATGGGCAGCCCCAGCGTTCCTCCGCGGGAACGTTTTTTTGCATCACCGTTTCCCACGCGTTCTGCACGCGGACGACGGCATGGGCGCGCGTTGGATCGAGCTCGAGAATTTCGAATCGACCCCAACCGGCCGTGGAGACAGCTGCTCCCCAAGCGAGAAATCCGTCGTGGAAATTGTCGCTGAGCACGGTGACCATCGTGTGATAGTCCTCTTTGGTTCCGTGCGAAGAGGATTGTGCGACGAGCAGGCGGAAAAGCTCGCGACCGGTCTCCTTCACGAACGGAAGGAGCATCATCTTCATCGAGGGATCGAGCCAAAGATAAGCGCCGGGGATATCGAAGAAGCGCAAACTTCCACGCGACAGATCCCAATGGAAACGGCCGAGCCCAACTTGCAGCTCGTGCTCGTCGGCCAGGTTTTCGATCATCGTTCCCATCTAGAATCGGAGCCCCGGGGCGCATCTTGAGCCGGGCCGAGGCCGGCGTAAACAGCGAGAAATCGGCAGTTATGCCGAGGCCGTGCGGAACAGTCGCGCGCGGCGGGTCGAGTGGACAAAAAAGAAACATGCGTCGGGCCGACGTCCCGGGTCAGCCTGCCTGTCCTTTTGGGCAGGTGGATCGACCTTCCGTTCTTGCGCCGAGCCTCGCGCGAAAGCACTACACCCGGAAATGTAGTGCACCGGAGCATTCAACGCGGCTGAGCTTTGATGCTGGCGATGAGCTCGAGATCTTTCGCCGATGAAATGAATAGTTTGTCTGGAACAATCGAGATCGATCTTGGGTGTCGCATCGTGAATGCGCGCGAGGATCGGCTCTAGAATCCGCGCCTCGCAAACGCGAAGGAGGTGCTCTTGATTCGAGCTCGAAATTGGGTGGGTTTAATTTTTGGCGGAATATTATTGGCATGCGGTGCAGATGAATTCGAGGACGGAGCTCCCGGGATCTCCACCTCGAGTGAAGCGTTGTGCCCGCCGGGCGGATGCAATACCGCGGTGTTTTCCGATAATTTTTCCGGCGGGCTCACCGCATGGACCGAAACCGGAGACGGCGACTGGAACACCGAAGCGCTGCACACCGGCACCGGATATCCGGCAGGCGCATCCGGCGCACCGGCGGCCCACTCGGATGACTGCGACACGGCCTGTACTATCTCGCACGCGAATATCGATCTCAGCGGCGCCGGCGCGGCCCGCGTGACCTTTCTACGATTCGCCGACAGCGAGCTCGATGCCGGTGAATATCTGCGTTTTCAAGCGTGTGCAGGCGCGACCTGCACCACCTTGGCCGAGTGGACGAACGGTGCCGGCGATGACAATGCCTGGCACACAGAGAGCATCGACGTGTCGAACTATGTCGGCGCGGCGAATTTCGGGATCAATTTCAGCACGCGTTCCACGTTGAATACCGAACATGTTCACGTCGACGACGTCGCGGTGTTGATCGAACCCTTGGCGGTGTGCGGAGACGCAGTCTGTGCTTCCAGTGAAACCTGTTCCTCCTGCGCGGCCGACTGCGGCACATGCAGCGGTCCGGTGACCCTATTTACCGACAATTTCTCCGCGGGACTGATCTTTTGGACAGAGTCCGGCGACGGCGACTGGAACACCGAAGCGCTCCATTCGAACAGCGGATATTCCGGCTCAGGCGCACCCGCGGCCCACGCTGACGACTGCGATGTTTTATGCACCATCGAGTCTCCCGCCGTCGATCTCAGCGGTGTGAGCTCTGCGGCGCTCGTCTTCTCCCGCTTCGTCGACAGCGAGCTCGACGCGGGTGAGTTTCTGCGCGTGGAAGCTTTCAACGGCACTTCTTGGGCGGTCTTGGCGAATTGGACTCAAGGCGCGGGCGACAGCAACGTGTGGAGCACTGAAGGTTTTGATCTCGCCAACTATGCCGGCGTCGCGAATTTCCGGGTGCGTTTCGTGACCAAATCTTCGCTGACCTCGGAACACGTGCAGGTCGACGATGTCGCGGTGATCGGAAATCCAGACGTCATCCCCGGCCCGGACAGCGACGGCGACCGCCTCCCCGACTCCGCGGAAACGAACACCGGCGTCTTCGTCAGCGCGACGAACACCGGTACTGATCCAAATGACAGTGACACCGACAACGATTCGGTCGGCGACGGAGACGAAACTCTGGGCACCGTCTCCGGCATCGATCTCCCGGCCATGGGCGCAAATCCTCTGCGGCGGAATATTTTCCTGGAATATGACTGGTTCGACGACGCAAATGAATGCGCCGCACATTCACACCGCCCCACCGCGGCTGCGATCACTTCGGTGACGAACGCTTTTGCCGGCGCTCCGGTGAACAATCCCGACGGAAGCACGGGCATCACGCTGATCAACGACTATGGACAGGGCGGCGCTTTCACCGGGGGAAACTTCGTCGCCGACGCGGACGGAGTATTGACCGGGGGCGTGAGCAACGCGGAATTTTTCGCCCACAAAGCCGCGAATTTCGCCGCATCTCGCAGCGAAATATTTCACTATGTGCTCTTGCCGCACCGGTACGGAACGAACAGCAGTAGCTCGGGACAAGCGGAGATCAACGGCGACGATCTGATCGTCTCGCTCTATTGTGCGGGATCGAACAACAACGTCGCGCATACGATCATGCACGAGCTGGGACACAATTTGGGACTCCGCCACGGCGGCTTCGAGAACACGAACTACAAGCCGAACTATAATTCGGTGATGAACTATCGCTATCAATTTCCGGGCATCGACAACGACTGCACCCCGCCCGGAAACGGCGTGCTCAGCTATTCGGTGGGTTCGCGCATTACGCTCAACGAATCCTCGTTGGTGGAAGCGAACGGCATCTGCGGGCCCGGCACGGTGGCGGTCGACTGGAACAACAACGCGGTCATCGACGGCTCACCCGTCTCCGCAGACATCAACAATGCGGACGGGCTTTTCTCGACGCTCCAGGACTACAACGATTGGGGGAACGTCATCTTCACCGGCGTCGGTGACTCCGACGGATCCTCGGCGTTTCGCGTCGCGCATCAAGAAGTCGAAGATTGTATGAATCCTGCGCCTGGCTTTTAGTCTGCGTTAGCAGTACGCGAGGTTGATGGACCTCGGCGAAGGACTCACCGTCGATCTCCGCATGAGCGGGATCTGGCAACTCGAAAGTATCGTGCTCACCTGCGATCGTGCGTGTGCGATCGTCGATCCGGCCTATTTTCCCCGCGAGCTCAGTGAGCTGCGCGCGCTCGTCGATGAACGAGGCCGCGCCGAACACGTCGTCTTCACCCATGGACATTGGGATCACGTGATGGGTTGGCGGACCTTCCCAGAAGCGCAGATCTTGGCGAGCTCCAGCTTGGTCGAGGCGGCGGCCACCCGAAACGAGACCTCGGCGAAAAATTTAGCGGACGCCTACGACTTCGACGGCCGCTGGTACGTACCGCGCACCGGACCGTATGAGTGGCCCGAGAAGATCGAAGCGGTGACCGAGGGTGATCAGATCGAGCTCGGCCGCGCGAGTTTTTCGGCGCTCCATTTTCCCGGCCACAGCGATGATGGTTTGGCGCTGATCTCCAAAACTCATGGAATATTAATTTTGGGAGACTATCTCTCGCCCTGCGAAATTCCCTTCATCGAATCGCTGGAGCAATATCAGGCGACGCTCGTTCGGCTGCTGGGAATGCTCGACGACGTCGAACACGTGATCCCCGGACACGGTCCCATGTTGACGCGCGAAGAAGCCCGCGCCATCGCCCTGGCGGACAGCAACTATCTCGAGGCGATCGCCTCCTGCGCGACACGCGGGATCGTGGATGAGGCGTTGAATATCGCCCTACCGCGCGCAGGCGGTACACCGGTGATGGCCGAACATCACCTGATCAATCTGCGAAAATCCGGCCTCGTTCTCTAAGCTCGCCCGATTTTCCGCGTTGGCATTTTACGTGCTCTTCATCGGAGCATGTTTAAAACAATTCTCACCTATCTTGGTCTCCGTCAGGCGAAGAAGCGCGGTTTGCCGGCGCACAGTGGATTTTTGGCGGCGGCGCCGTTGCTTTTGAGCGCCGCGGGATTTGCGTGGGCGAATCGCGAGCGCATCAAAGGCGCGTTCAAGAATATTCGCGCCAAACGTCTCGCACTCGCTGAAAACGCGGAATAATCGCCTTACTTCATCACCTGCTCGAGCCCCGCGAGATCGATCGGCTTCACCAAGTGCAGATCGAATCCCGCGTTGCTCGATTCGGTGACGTTGTCCGGAGTTCCATAACCTGTCAAAGCGACCAGGAAGATGTCGCGGCCCTCCGGGGTCGCGCGCACCCTCCTGGCCAGCTCATATCCATCGATTCCGGGCAGGCCGATATCGACTAAACAAATATCCGGGCGCACCTCGATCGCTTGTTGTACGCCGGCGATTCCATCCGCCGCGAGGTGGACTTCGTGGCCGAGTACTTCAAGCAAGTCCGCGAGTGATCGTCCGGCATCTTCATTGTCTTCGACGATCAAGACGCGACGTTTCGCCGGCAGCTGCGCTTTGGAGATCTTAGAGCTGCTCCGCTCACGGACTGCTCGTTTGTTGTCCTCGAACAGCGGGAGCGCGACCTCGAAGGTGCTTCCATGGCCGAGCCCTTCACTCTTCGCCGATACTTTGCCGCCGTGTTGTTCGACCAGGCGGCGCACCAGCGTGAGGCCGATACCCAAACCTCCACGCGATCGATCGACGGTGACTTTCGATTGATAGAAAAGATCGAAGACTGAAAAGAGCAATTCCGGCGAAATCCCCGCGCCGTCGTCGCTCACGCGGACGCGGACCATACGTTCGCCGTCACCCGGCGGATCGCTGAGCACCTCGACCTTAATATGACCGTTCTTTTCAGAATATTTGGACGCGTTATCGAGCAAATTCCAAAATACTTGTTCGAGACGCATCGCATCGGCGCGCACGTAGACCGGCTCCTCGGGCAGGCGCAGCTCGAGATTCTGCGTGCGAGGATCCATCTTCGTCGAACGCACCGAGCCGGCGACACGAGAGAGCAATGCGCCGACATCGAGCTGATCTTGGCGCAGCTCGATCCTCCCGTGTGTCACACGCGCGACGTCCAGCAGGTCGTCGACCAAACGACTGAGATGTTGCACTTGACGCTGCACGATCTGGCGGGCGCGTTCATCGCGTTCATCGAGCGGCGCTTGGCGCTCGATCATCGGGAGCGACGAGGCGATCGCCGCCAGCGGATTGCGCAGCTCGTGGCCCAACATGGCCAACATCTCGTCTTTGCGCCGATCGGCTTCCTGCAATTCTTCCGCACGTTGGCGAAGTGAGCTCTCCGTCTGTGACAATCGGGCCAATGCATTGATCGTTGCGATCAGCTCGGGACGTTCGAACGGTTGCGCGAGATATCCATCGGCGCCAACTTCGAGAGTTTGCAGCTTGGTTTCCAAGGAAACAAAGGTTGCGGAGGTCGCCAATACTTTGATCGCCGCGGTCTCCGGGGCACGTTTGATGCGCCGGCAGACTTCGAATCCGTCGATATCGGGCAATTTGATGTCGAGGACCAGCACGTCGGGCTCGACCTCGGCCGACGCGCGCAGCGCATCGGCGCCGTTCACTGCCTCGACGACTTCGAAGCCCGCCCGACGCAACATCAGCGTCGTCATGTAGCGGGCACCTTCGTCGTCGTTGACGTTTAGCACCTTGATCTTGCGGTTCGGATTATCCATCTCGACTCTCGCCTGATTTCGCCTTCAAAAGTGCGTCACGGATTCGATTGATCGCCAGCTCTTTCGATAGTTTATCCTTTGATAATATCGACTCGGTCTGTGCGGCCAAACGTTCTCGCTCTTCCGGCGGCAATAAATGTGAAGTGATAATGATGACCGGAATACTCCGCGTGCGCGGGTCCGCCTTCAGCTCGTCGAGCACGTCGAACGCGGTCTCCCCGCGAAGGAGAAAATCGAGCAAAATGACGCTCGGCCGCAGCTCCTGAGCTAGTTGGACACCCTCCGCGCCCGAAGCAGCTTCGGCAAAACTATAGGGACTTCCGGCGAGCGTTTTGCGGATGATGTATCGAGAAGCGGGATCGTCATCGATGATCAACAACCTGGCCGGGGTGCCTTCTTTCGTCAGAACACGCAGTTTACGGATCAGACGACCTTGGTCGATCGGCTTCAACCAAAACTCATCGGCACCGAGCGCGCGCGCCTTTTGCTCTTTATTGGTCACGGTCACGACCAACACCGGGATGTCTTTCGTCTCCGGACTGCTCTTCAGCGAGGAGAGAAAGGCCCAGCTCGATTCACCGTCGAGCATGATATCGAGGACGATCGCCTCCGGCCGGTGTTTCTCGATCAGACGGCGCGCTTCGTCCGTGCTGCGCGCCGCGACGACCTGAAATCCCGCCATCGCCAAATATTTTTCGTAGACGAAGATCGTCTTTCGATCATCTTCGACAACCAACACCGTCGGCGTCGTCGGATCGATCGTACGACCTTGAATATCCGCCAGCTCCCGCACCTCAGGATGAACCAACGGAATGGTGAGAACGAACAAAGAGCCCCGGCCGACTTCGGACCGCTCCAGCGCTAAAGTTCCACACAACAGCTCGGCGAGCTTGCGTGAAAGCGCGAGGCCGAGACCTGTACCTTTGACCAGGCGCTGCACACGCCCGTCGACTTGTCCGAACTCCTCGAAGATGACGTCGTAATGTTCGGGCCCGATGCCGATACCGGTATCCTCAACCTCGACGCGGAGCGAGCCGTTCTGCTCCGTCGCCCGCACGCGCACCGAGCCCTGCTCCGTGAATTTCAGCGCGTTCGACACCAAGTTGCGGAGAATTTGCGATATTTTTCCTTGATCCGTTTCCAGCGCGATCGGCGACTCTTCCTCGAAGATCAGCTCGACGTCCCGATCCGCATCGAGCAGCGGACGCAGCTGGCCACGCAGCGCTGCGAACAGCTCGCGAACGTTGAGCTTCTCGGGCCGCAACGTCACTTTGCCCGCTTCGGCCTTCGAGAGATCGAGCAGATCGGTCACCAACTGCGACAGCTCTTCCGAAGCTGTCCGAATGAACAAGATCTGTTTCTTCTGCTCGTCGTTGAGCATGCCGTCGACACCATCGAGCAGCAGTCCCGCCAGGCCGCGAATCGTATGCAGCGGCGTGCGAAGCTCGTGGCTGACGTTCGCCAGCAGACGCGATTTTACGTCCGAAGATCGGGTGATCGTCTGCGCGCGATCGGCGAGCTCCGCATGCAAACTGAGCACACCGCGATTCGATTCATCGAGCTCGCGGTAAGCGACTTCCAGCGCGCTCTTCTGTTTCTCGATCTCTCGTTTTTGGCGCGACAGCTCACGATTGAGGTCGACGACTTCGTTCATTGATTGTGTCAGTTGCTCTACGGTTTGGTCGTAGCCGGGGGGAAGCTGCATCCCGAGCACTGAGATCGTTCCCGGCTCGGCTCCCGGCTTTGCGCACAACACGAAAGAGACCGGTCTCTCGCCGATCAACAGGGGGAGCTCCCAACAATCGAGCTCGGCCTGCAACGACTCTCGGAGAAACCGCGCGACCTTGTCTTCCACACCGGGCGCGGCGAGTCGGGAAAAATGCATCCCATTCTTTGCACCCAATATTCGCGAAGCACGCGCATCGAGCTCGCGGATGATTCCGTCGCGATCGCAGCTCAGCTCGACCTCGCGACTCTTTGTTTCCCACGCTGAAGATTTCATACGACGAGCTCCTGAGGCTCCTGAGTATGTGTCCTCGGGAACATCTGCTCCAAAGCGTCTTTCGCCGTTGCAGAGAGGGTGCTTTCTCGAGCCGAGATCAATAAGGCGCCGAGTAGCTCATTGAGCTCGGCGTCGGTAATTCCTTGGGCGATCACTAGGCTGCGCAACAGCTCGACGTAGCTTCCGAAAACTTCGGGCCGAGACATCGCGATGGCGTCGGCCGCATAAGAGAGCAGATCAGCGAAAAGGTCGACGGCTCCAACGCCTGGCGTCTCAATCGGACGCACCGCCCAAGCGCTATGTGTCGCTGAAAGCCGCGAGAGCGCGCGTTCCCCGATTTTTATCGAATGCTCCTGAAGCTCGCGCGCCGGTTGCTCCTCATAGAGGAGCGCCTGCTCCGCAGCCTCCAAGAGGGCGGTGAGCGGCGCCGCGTCCTCCGCGAAACGCGCCGCCACCTCGTTGCGAATCAATTGAAAGTTGCCGGCGAGATGTCGCGTCGTCATCCCGCGCGAAGTGAGCACGCTCCGCAACCAGCGCGCATAACTGGAGATGATCTGCGCGTCGTTCGCGACGTACGCCTGCTCGAGATATTGCAGGTGATAAAATCCGTCTTCTTCGGTGAATTTGCGCCCGCGCGCGCCGAAGCGGTGTTCCCAGAACGGATTTTTATACATCTGGCGAACAACCGATGCCGTGATCTCCGGCGCTGCGCTCTTCAACTTCTCCACCAGTACGCTCATCGGGCGACTCCGACTCCAAGCAAGGACCTTGCCGCATCGATCAACGAGTCCGCGTCGACTCCCGTCGCGTCCGCGCCGAGCTCCGCTCCAACCGACTTTCCCCACGACATCGCGTGTCCACCGATCGCTATCTTCACGTTTGGAAAAGACTCTCGGACGCGAGCGACACAATTTCGCAGCGAGCCGAGGTTGAAATTCATCGTCACCGACAGCGCCAGGAGGTCTGGTTTTTCGAGCCCCATTATTTTCAGCAAACTATCCGTGGGGACATTTGCACCGAGGAATCGCACCCCATACCCACCGAGATCGAGCTCGTCGGCGACCAGCCGCGCGGGAAAATCGTGGAGCTCACCTTCGACACAAGCGACGAGAATCTTTTTGCCGTTCGACGGTGCGGGCTCTGCCTGTTGATAGAGGTAGGCGAGCACGACTTGCGAGATGGCCGTGGCCATATGCTCCTGCGCGATGGAGATCTGGTTTTCTTGCCACAACCGGCCGATTTCGCGCTGAGCAGGCCGAATAACGTCGCGCGCCAGGATCTGCGGCGACAGATGATGTTTCGCGCTCTCGTCGAGGATCAGGCGCAGCGCTTCGCGACGATCCCCGCGAAGCTGCGCGGTGAGATATTGTTTCTCCAGCTCGGCGAGCACCGACAAACTATCAATATCCGACACAGCTCAGGCAACGCGGCATGAAGCCACACTATCTGAGTGAGTCTTAATGCCTCTACTTCGCCGCGCGCTTCGAGCCCATGCGAGTAAATCTCGACTTTTCAATTTGCGCTTCAACGGCCCACCGCGTGCTAGTCTCAACAACCGAGGTGAGATCATGAAAATATGGATGGGTCTAACACTGGCGCTGATGGGGTTCGTGCTCGCGCTCGCCGGGTATGCGCCGCTCTTCTCTCCGGTCGCGACGTCGCTCCCGATGATCATCGCCGGAGGCTTTTTGATCAGTATCGGCGCGTTTATGACTTTTTATGCGAGCGCCCGTACCTACGACGAACACGAGCTCGCCGAGGTCAAGCTGATCCGCCCGTAGTCACGTGTTGTTCGACCGCGAGCATCAACCGATCGAGACGGATCGGTTTTTTCATGATCAACACTCCACTCGGCGCATCGGAAGGATCCGAGGTGGAGACGATCACCGGAATACGCGAAAGGCGCGGGTCAGCCTGCATCGTCTGAAAGAGCTCGACACCGCCCATCACCGGCATCAACAGATCGAGGATCATCACGCTCGGCGTAGCGCCGTGTTTCAAGATCTCCAATGCCTCGCTGCCGTTCGCAGCAGTGCTCACCACATATCCCTCGTCCTCGAAGAGATCCTTCAGCGAGTCGCGAATGTCGCGCTCGTCGTCGACGATCAAAATATCCATCCTACAAATCCAACATTGCTTCGCTCCGCGCGCGCGGAAGCGAAACCGTAAAAAGTGTTCCTTCTGCAGTGGAGCGAACGGAGATCTCCCCACCGTGAGCTTCGGCGATACGCTGCGAAATGAAGAGGCCCAGGCCGAGACCCTGCGATTTATCGCGGCGACGTTTTCCACCGGTCATGGGTTCGAATAATTTTGCGGTAATTTCCTCGGGAATTCGTCCGCGATTCCAGATTTCCACGAACACCCGATCGGAGGCCGAACCGTCGACGCGCAAGCGGACACCTTCATCCACGAATCCGTGTTGCACGGCATTTCCCGTGAGATTCGAGAATACTTGCAGCAGGCGATCCGGATCCCAGGTGCCTGTAGTATCACCTGTACTTTCGACCAGGAACTTCCACGTGGGATGTGCGCCCTCCAGCTCATCGATCACCTGGCGCAAGACCACCACGACATCGATCGGGCGCGGGGAGAGGGGGATTCCTTCGCCGACACGCACGCGGGTGAAATCGAGGAGCTGATCGATCATCCGCGACATACGCTCGCCGCTGTTCATGATGCGTGAGAGCGGCTTGAGAATTTTTTCGTCGTCGCCGCGTTTCATCGCCACCTGCGCCGCGGTCATGATCGCCGCCAGCGGATTGCGCAGATCGTGGCCGAGCACCGCGGTGAACATTTCGTTGAAATGAACCGTTTGCTGGAGCTGATCGACAGCCTTGAAACGCGACACCGCAGCGGCCACATGATTTGCAATCGCGCGCGCCAACTCCAATTCTTGGGGAGATAGTTGGTGGACGGCGCCATAATAGACCATGAATTTGCCGAGCAGGCGTCCGCCGGCGATCAACGGGATGAAACCTAGAGAACGAACACCTTCACGGCCGATCACCGGGAGCAGGTTCGCAAGCGAGGGATCCTCGAAGATGTCGGCGATGAAGATCGGTTGTGGATCGCTCGCCTCGCGCTGCCATGGTGAGTGCCCTTCGACTGCGAGGCGATACTCCTCGGAGAGGCCCCGCCAGGAATGAAATCGCATCACCCCTTTTTCATCGAAGAGGAGGATCGCGGAACGATCGGTGCCCAGCGCACGGGCGATCGCCTCGAGCGCGGCTTGGTACACGTCTTCCGCGCTGTTCGCTTCGATCAATGAACGCGCCAGGTGATAAAGCAGCTCTGCGCGCGTCCGTGCCTGTTGATTGTCGCGATAGAGCTGCGCCGTGAGAATGGCCATCGCCGCGCGTTCGGCGAGCTCCTCGAAGAGATGTTGATCGTCCTCGCCGAAAGGTGCGCGACCCCGCTCGCGCGTCAAGGTGAGCGTCCCGATGACCTCTGCGCGGGCGCGAAGCGGCACGATCATGGTGCTGCCGATCCGGTGTTCTGCGAGATAGTCCCGGTGTTCTTCCGGAAGATTTTGCGAAAATTCGGAGATATCTGCGATCCGCAGTGTCCGGCCGCTCTTGGCGACACTGCCATTCAAGCCGTTTGCCAACTTCAACGGCGATGAGGCGACCATCGCCCGTGCGGCTCTTCCCGCGGCCTCACTCCGGAAATGCGACGCGACCGGCACCAAATGTTCCCGATCCTCCGCAATTAATAAAATGGCGCAACTATCTGCGTTCGCCCCTGTCGCTTCACGTGCGACCGTCTGCAACAAACCGGCGGTATCCGGACCCGCCGCGGCGAACGTCTTCGAAGCGCGGCTCAAGAGCTCCATCCGCGCGGCGCTCGCTTCGGCTTGAGCGCGGCTCGCATGTTCCGCCTCGAACAGACGCATCCGTTCCAGCGCCTGGCCCGCCGATCGCGCCACCATCAATAAAAATGCGCGCTGCTCTTGATCGAGCTCGCATTCGTCTTCGAAGGAGAAGCTGAACGCTCCGAACGCGCGGTCCGCGGCCAACACGGGCAGACAGACCGACCTGTACTTTTGGCCATCGATCATCAAAGAGCCGAGATGCGGATAACCGGCCAATATTTCTTCGCGCGAATCGAACCACAACGGCTCTTTTTTCCGGAACGCATCGACCACCGGCACCGAAGGAGAAAGATCGAGCGGCAATCGCTCCATCGCTCCTTTGCTGCTTTCGGAGAACCCGGCCGAGCGGACCAGACGCAGCACGTCTTCGGTTTCGTCGATCATCCACAAGCCGCAGGCCCTCGCTTCGACGATCGCGCAAGAGCCGTCGACGATCGCGCAGTACACCTCGTCGCGCGAAATCGCGCGGGCGAGGAGCGCGGTGATGCGAGCCAATTGTTCGGAGCGTTTTACGGCCTGCGCGCGGGCGTCTTCGAACCTCTTTTTCTCGGTCGCATCGGAGACGAGCGAGACGAAACCATCGACCTGGCCATCGGCGCCGAAGTGAGGCGTATACGTGGCTTCGATATATCGTTCGCCGCCCAGGTCATAGGCCACGGCCGACGCGAAGCTGACCGCCGTTCCCGCGAGAACCGTCTCTACATGCCCGCGCAACAGCTCGAAGGCTCGCGGCCCGAGCACGTCTTTGAGCTCGCGACCGATCATCTGTTCGGTCGGGACCCCGAACCAACGTTCGTAGGATCGATTCAGCGCGAGATAACGCTGCGAACGATCCACGTACGCGAGCAACGTCGGCATCATGTCGGCGATCGTGCGAAAACGGTCCTCGACGATCGCTTCCGATTTTTGCGGGCGCGTGAAACAACGTGTGTGTCGCAGCGCGCCGTCCTCGAAATGAGGCTGCATGCTCAATGAGCTCGGATGAATCGAGCCATCCTTGGCGACGAAAAGCGTCGAGAGCTCCGAGATAGTTTCTCCGCGAGCCAAATATTCCGAAACTTTTGCGTCGGATACTATCTGGGAAATATTTCGTCCGGTCATTTCCGCTGCGGAATATCCGAGCTGGTCGGCGAAGGTACGATTGCTCCAGCGAAGTATCTGACTGGGCTCGACGAGAAATGCTCCGAACGGCGCGGAGTCGAGAAGCTCGCGCGCCGGATCACCGTGCACACGGGTCGCGCCGGCCTCTCCTTCGAGCCCGAGGCCCGGCGCGACGTCCTGCATTTTGCCTGAGTACGCCGCTTCGCCGGGTCCAGCAAGAGCATGATCTCGTAGCAAAATGCCGCACGCGGTTCACTGCTGTGCGGCCTTCGGATCCATCCACACCACCTCCCAATGGTGCCCGTCCAAATCGTAGAAGCTCCATCCATACATGAAGCCGTGATCCTGCGGATCCATGGCGTGCGCCCCGCCCGCATCGATCGCTTTTTTCACGATGGCATCGACCTCTTCACGGCTCTCGCACGACAGCCCAAAAAGCGCTTCGGTATACTTCGTGCTGTCGCTGAGCTCTTTCTTGGTGAAGGTCTTGAAATACTTGTCCTGGAGTAACATCACGAACCCATCCTCACTGAGGATCATGCAGGCCGCATTTTCATCGGTGAACATCGGGTTGTATTCGAACCCCAACTTAGAAAAGAACTCTTTCGTTTTGTTGAGATCGCGGACCGGCAGATTCAAGAAAATTTTGCGCGTTTTCATGTTGAGTCTCCTAATTTTCGAATGAGCGAAGCACCGCTTGCAGGCGGCGGTCACGAAGATACAAACCCACCCATAAAAATGCGGCGACATAGATGGGGAAGAGAATATGTGTGAAGAGTGGATTCTCCAGGCGGACGTGCGTCGCGATCGCCCCGCCGAGATATCCGGTCCACAAAACTGCGCCGAGCACGGCCGTTCTCGGGATGAGATAGAGCGCGAGACACACCAATTGAATAATCCCGAGCGGCAACAATACGTGCGCGGGATATCCGAGCTGCACGGTCGCCTCGGCTGCGCCTTCGAGTCGGACGAGCTTCATCGAAGCGTCGAAGGCCAAAAACAACACGGCGAAGCCGCTCAGGACGCGACCTATCCAAATCGTCGTCTTCGCGGCCGGGGCGGTGAGAATTTCAGCACGGTCGGTGTTCAAGATTGCGGTCATCGTAGCCTCCTCGTTTTGGTTCTGAGGCTTAGACTTCTGCTCCTCCGAAAACTCATCGGTCGCGCGAAGTTTTTTTTGCTGGGCGCGAAACGTCCGGAAATTAAGAAGGAAATCGCGCCGGCAGGCCGAAGACAGGAAACAATGTTTCCACGTCGAGGAACGAGGTCATCCCGGTGATCGCCCCGCCCTCCAGCTCGAGGACCAAGAGCGCCCAGGGAAGATTGCCGTTCTCGCGATACTGACCAAACGCCGGTTGACCACACGCCGAAGTCCGGATGAGACGCGAGCCACGGCAACCCGCGCCCCGTCCTTTTAGCCAGGTATTGATCGAATCGTGTCCGCGCAACCATAAGGTATACGGAGGCATGTTGAGCACTGCATCTTTGGTGAGCATCGAGGTCAATGCGTCGACATCATAACTCTCGAACGCCGCGACATAACGGTCGACCAAAGAGAGCTGCATTTCGGACAAAGACACGCGCGCTTCGCCGAGATTTCGCGCAGCGAGCGTCGCGCGCGCACGTTGCAGTGCGCTGTTGATCGAAGCGACGGAAGTATCGAGCGTCTCCGCGACCTCCGCGGCCGACCAACCGAGCACCTCGGTCAACAACAACGCGGCTCGCTGTTTCGGAGGCAGATGTTGAAGCGCGGCGACGAAGGCCAGTCGCACGCTTTGGCGGAGCACGAGCTGCTCGGAAAGGTCGACGTCGCTCGGAATGACCTGAGCGTCCGGCACGGGCTCGAGCCAGTGCGAACGGGGCCGAGCCTCGAGCGTGCCATCGGCGGTGTGTTCGGGGGTGTCCTCCATCGGCCGCACGCGTTTTCGATCGGCGAGCGCATCGAGGCAGACGTTGGTTGCGATGCGGTAGAGCCAGGTTTTCAGCGACGCGCGACCGTCGAAATGCTCTATGTTTCGCCACGCGCGGACGATCGCATCCTGCACCGCATCGTCGGCGTCGAGCGCCGATCCGAGCATCCGGTAACAGTGTCCGCGGAGCGCGACGCGGTGTTGTTCGAGCTGTGAAACCTCGAAGGACAACATGTTGTTGGGTCCATCCTACGCCCACCGAAGCTTTGCAAGCTGCACAGCAGACGGTTCACTCCGTGCAGTCGCGCGTGCGGCTTTTGCCGAACATCCGGTTCAAGTCCGCGTGCACCAACTTTTGCAACTCCCTTCTCATAATGTCGGAGCGACCGAAGCATCACTTCGAAGGCGCAGTGCTCGCCGAGCTCCTGCGCAGCTCGGGCCCGGAGCGTTTTTCCATCGCAGCAGGCGCAAAATTCCGTCTCGAACGATCGCTTCAGCGCGATCTCGACGGAAAAAACGCCGGTGAAGCGCTCGACGCCGGGCTTCGTTTGGCTGCGGCGTTCGACAAAGACATGCGGTCGCCGTCGATCGCGAAATTGATCCGCGAAATCATGCGCGCCAATCCGCGCGCGGTCGCCTTGATCAAAAGCCGGCGCAAACAACCCGCGCCCACCGAGCTGGTCCGCCGCTTCAAAGAGCGCGAAGGCCGCTCGCAGCCGGCGCGCGCGCCGAGCATCACCGAATCACCACCTGCCGGATCGTTTCAGCTGAGGACGTTGATCGACACCGGCAACAGCAAACCAAGAGGGAGACAACATGGCCGGTGACAGCGTTGGAGGAGCAGGAAGCGGAGGCGGCGCAGGAAGCGCAGGCGGAACCGGTGGACCCGGGGGCGCAAGCGGTGCCGACGGCCCTAGCGGCGCAGGAGATGTCGGCGGCGCCGGAGAGACGGGCGCGACCTCGAGCGATCGCTCGGACGTCTCGAACGCAGCGTCCGAAGCATCATCCAAAGATGTGAGCGCGCAAGCGGACTCGGTCGCGGGTGCGGCTTCCGCGGAAGACGGCTATGACGCGGCAGAGACAGCCGAAGCCGCAGCGACCGAAGCCAAAGCAGAAGACGCGAAGGCAGAGGACGCGAAGGAAGACCAAGCAGCCGAAGACGCCGCTGCGGTCGAGACGGCCGGCGTGACGGTGAACGGCGTCGCGTTGTCGTCGGCGGCACGCGCGCCGACCGAAGGCACTTTGGCCGAAATATCTCGCCGAGAAAATGCAGAAGTGGAGGCGATCGCGGATAAGCTCGCGGCGAATTCTCCGACGGCGGCCGGCCTACTCGGCAGTTTCCGTTCGGTGGGTGGAAGCTTCGTTTCTACGGAAAAAGCGGGATATTTCAGCGAAAAAACGATGACCATCGGCGTTCCCAAAGGAACGGAAGAACAGCGCATGCAGGTGGTAGCGCATGAGCTCGGTCATTTCGACTACCGAAATAATCCCGCCGGATCTTACGTGACGCCGGGAAATCCGATGGGAATTTCGGACCGGCAAATCGAGCACCGCCGCGAAGCAGAATATATCAACGATAATACGAATCGGCGCCTCGCGGATGAAGGTCATGCGTCGATCGTCAATAACCAGATTCGAAATGAGTATCGCGCGGCGACCGGGCTCAACATCGGCGTCAACGGGGATACGGCCTCGAAACCGATGCCGTTCAGCGGTGCGCTCACGCCCGAGGCACAGCGGCAGGCGATCGGAGACTTCTTCGGCACGAATCTGACGACCAGCACGACCGGCCAAAACTATCGGTCATATTATAGCCAGACTTATATCGATCATTACCGGGAGCATCATTTGCCCGGCCACGAATAAAGATCGATCTCCTTACCCGGGCAACTATTCGCGCCCAAGACGTCGCTCATCTGTGCTAAGGCCCAGCGATTTTCTTCCTCGGTGTTCGAGGCGAGACAGTCGTTGGGCACGAACATTTTGAAGTCCCGCATATGTGCATCGTGCGCGGTGAAGAGCACACAAATATTTCCCGCGAAACCGGTTAAAATCAGTGTATGCGCGCCCAAATATTGCAGCAGCTCCGCGAGCGGGGTGGAATAGAAGCCGGAGTGTTTCGGCTTGAGCACGAAGTAGTCGTCGTCTTCGGGAAGCAACAGCTCCACCACCTCCCGCCCGAGCGACGAGCGGCAGTGTTCGACGGTGGCCCCGAAGTCGGAGCGCCACTGCCCGAAATTATCGTTGACGTAGATGGCCGGTAGGCCAGCTTTTTTTGCACGCGCCTTGAGCTCGCGAATATTTTTTGCCGCCGGGACCGCAGATTCGAGGAGCTGCTGACCTTGTCCGAAATCGAAGTCGTTGATCACGTCGATGAGGAGCAGCGCAGCTTCTGCTTTCGATTCACGAACACTATCTCGCATCTGGGAGCGAATGCTCGCCCGGGTGCTCCGCACATTCAACGCGGCAACTTGCCGGGGCATTTGGTCCCGGCTAGGACAAATCTATGGCGGCGATCCCGAGCTACGTGATCGAATATTTTCTGCTCAGTCTCACCCGCAAAGGAAACGCCGAGCGATACACGCAGGACGGCGGCATCGTCCTCAACATTTGGCTCGCCTTCGCCAAGGACCTCTATGCGCCGCAACGGGTGTTGATCACGCCGCTCGATCGCGTCAGCACCGCCGAAGCCGGAGCCGCGCTCCACCACGCGATCTTGCTCTATCGAAAGACGAAGGCCGCGAAGGGTGGCCGTTATCCGAAACAGCGCCGTTCGCCGAACGTTTCGCCGCTGGAAAATTTCGTCGCCGCGACTGTCTATTTCGACGAGCTCTTGCGCGTGGTGCTGCCGCTGACCACCTGGTGGCGCGACAAAAATCTAAACGTGCTCCAGCAATCCGCCGGCGTGAAACGCGGCAATTTGCGCGACCTCCTCGCTCAAGCGATCCGCATTCGACTCGGTCACGAAGAAGACTCCATCGCTGATCTGAAGACCAGGTTGAAAAAATCGACCGCGCAGCCCGACTACAAGGTTCTCGACGCCGCTTCCATCGCCGCATTGATCGGCCTCTTCCGCGCGGTGGACGAGGATCCGGAGCTCGCCAAAGACGCGCCCGATCCGCGCAAAAAGACGAAACATGCGCACGACGATTTTCTCGAATGGGTGCGCAAAAAAGCCTCAAAAATCGCCCAGGAGGCCACGGAAGAGCTGCGCGGCATGTTGGACATCGACGTCTTCGAGCGTGCGCGAACCATGCCCGGCGCGAAGCTCGACAAACGCGACGTGAAGAGCGCACCGGCGCTGATCCACCGCGTCTACCTCGATCGTGTCGGTCAGGTCGCCGCCGCAGACGCCAACGAGACGATCAAAGCGGACGCCGCGATCCGCCTCTTCGATATTTCTTGTACCGATGTCACTTGGGCGGTAATCGACGCTGGAGTTTCCGCGGCCCATCCGGCCTTCCGAGAGCACCTGCCCGGCAGGACAGCTGAGGATCCACCGGTCAGCCGCGTGCGCGAGACGATCGACTTCACTCAAATTCATCTGATCCGGAACTTCGATCTCGTGGAGCTCGAGGAGGGTGATCCGGACCGAAAAAAGAGGCTGATCGAGGTCGCAGCCAAGCTCGATCCTTTTCCGCAAAAATCGCCCGAGTCGCGTGAGTACCGCAAGATGGCCCTGGAACGACTCGACCAGATCGCCAAACAATTATCGCTGAATATCCAGCCGGACTGGGCATTGATCGAACCTTTGATCCGGCTGCGCGGGGCCAGCGGCGAGAGAAAACTATTTTCCGATCACGGAACTCATGTCGCAGGGATCATCGGGGGCGATTGGCGTTCCGAAGAGGACGAAAAAGAGATCGTGTTTCAAGGCGTCTGCCCGGACATCAACCTTTACGACCTGCGCGTCGTCGAAGAACGAAGCTTGGAGGCGACGGAGTTCGCGCTGGTGGCGGCGATTGAATATGTGCAGTACGTAAATCAGCGCGCCGGCAGCAACGGTCCGCTGATCCACGGCGTCAACGTCAGCCTGTCTATCCCGCACGAGGTTCGCAACTATGGTTGCGGAGCGACGCCGGTGTGTGTGGCCTGCGATCGCCTGTCTTCGTCGGGGGTGGTCGTCGTGGCCGCCGCTGGAAATCGTGGGTGGAACGAACAGGAAATGGGTTTTGGAACCTTCATCTTTTGTTCGATCACCGACCCGGGAAACGCACAACAAGTCATCACCGTCGGTGCGACGCACCGCTCGAATCCTCATACCTACGGAGTGAGTTATTTCTCCTCCCGCGGGCCGACCGGAGATGGGCGCGTCAAACCGGATCTGGTCGCACCGGGAGAAAAGATCCGCGGCCCGATCCGCGGTTCCTCCGACGATCTGCTCGACGGAACCAGCATGGCGGCACCGTTCGTCAGCGGCGCTTCGGCGTTGTTGTTGGCGCGGCACCGCGAGCTGATCGGAAATGCAGCTCGGGTAAAAGAGATACTCTGTCAAAGTGCGACCGATCTCGGCCGCGAAAAATATTTCCAGGGACACGGCCTGGTGAACGTGCTCCGCGCACTGCAGTCGATTTAGGAGGCACAATGTTATTCACCCTCGAAGTATTGCGAGCCCAAGAAGGTGATTGTCTGATCCTCCATTGGTCGGACGGCGGCGATCCGAAATTCGCGGTGATCGACGGCGGGCCCGGCAGAGTTTACGAAGAGTTCCTTCGCCCTCGCCTCCTGGAAATTCGGGAGCACCTCCAAGCCGAACGGCTCGATCTCGAGCTGGTCATGGTCAGTCACGTCGACGCCGATCATATCGTCGGGGTGAAGAAGCTCTTCGCCGGCCTGCGCAATGAATTCGACAAGAAGCTCCAGAAAAAAGCGCTCCGCGTGAAACGGCTCTGGCACAACACCTTCAACGACATGCTCGGGGACGGGCTGGACGACTATTACAAATCGTTCACCAGCGCGTTCACCGCCAGCGTCGGAGGATCGCCGAACCCGAAGATCGTCGAGGGGATCGAACACGAGCTCAAAGCGAAAAAACTTCCCGAAAAAGAGGCTCGCGAACGCGCCTACGACATCTCTATGGTCATCGCCGGCCACGCCGACGCACGCGTGTTGCGCGATGATCATAAGTACCTTTATTCGGCGCAGCAGATCGGCCCGGTCAACGCGGCGTCCAAGGCGAAAAAATCGACGTTGATCACCTCGAAGCTGGCCGAAAAAGCGATCACCCTCGAGGGGCTCAAATTCAAAGTTATCGGTCCCGAAGAAGAGGAGATCGTCGCGCTGCAAAAAGATTTCGATAAGTTCATCAAGAAAAAGGGACTGACCGCGGAGGCCGTGTTGGCCGCATATTCCGACGATAGTATCCCGAACTTATCGAGCATCGTTTGTTTGGTGGAAATGGGCGGGCGGACGATCTTGCTCACCGGAGACGCCCGCGGCGACAAAATGTTGGCCAGCCTGAAAAAACAGGGGCACCTGAAAAAGGGGAAATTGAAGGTCGACGTCTTCAAGGCGCCGCATCACGGCAGCATCCGCAACGCCAGCAAAGATCTCTTCGACGCGATCGTCGCCGATACTTATATTTTTTCGGGAAACGGAAAACACGGCAATCCCGACCGCGAGACGTTGGAGCTCCTCTTCAATTCCCGCGACAAAAAAGAGAAGTACGAAATTGTGCTGACTTACCCGGTCGACGAAACCGACCAAGGGCGCAAAGAAGATTTCGAGAGCGAGGCGAGCCGCCACGGAAAAGCCGTAAAATGGAGCGCGGCGAAACAATCTCTGAAAGCGCTCTTCGATCAGAAAAAAACGGAAGGTCATCAGTTCACCCTGCGCGCCGGTGCACCCATACTCATCGAGCTCGGTGACGAGAAGGTGAAATGGTGAGGCTATTTTCCTCTCTGATTTCCGCGGTGTCCTGAGCACTACCGAATAGTATGGCGGGCCCGGGATACATCGCTTCGACCTCAGGCCCGTGATAGCGGTCCGCGAATGGAGGTCGATATGTCCATTCGTACAGTATTCGTACTGCCTATTTTCCTGCTCGCCGCGTGCGGCGGAATGGAGAACGAGGACCAATTCGCCGAACACCAAGACGAGATCATCGGAGGCACCGTCGACAACGGCGACCCTGCGATCGTTGCTCTCTTTACTCATCTCCCGGGCGAGAGCAGTGGATATTTGTGTACCGGCACGATCATCTCTTCGACGAAAGTATTGACCGCCGCCCACTGTGTCGATCCCGACGTCGTCGGCGCGGGAAATGTTCACGAAGTACTGCTCGGCACCACGCTCAGCGGCGGCAGCTTGGCGGTCTCCGCCGTCGCTTGGGATCCCGCTTTCGATGTGAACAACCTTCAAGGTGGACACGACGTCGCCGTGGTGACGCTCGCTCAACCGACGGCGATCACGCCGATCGCCTTCAACACCACCCCGTTGTCCTCGAGCACACTATCGACGAACGTACGTATCGTCGGTTACGGAACGAACAACCACTTCGGTCAAGGCAGCGGCACAAAAAGAACAGCGACGACTCGGGTCAACAGCTATGACAGCGCGCTGGTCCACATCGGCACAACGTCGAGACAAACCTGTCACGGCGACTCCGGGGGGCCGGCGCTGCAAGTGATCGGCGGTGTGGAGCGCGTGATCGGCGTGACCTCCTTCGGATCAGATCTGCCGTTTTTCCAGTGTTTCGGCGGCGGATACAGCACGCGCATCGACGCCTACGCAGCATTCATCAACGCGAATTTGTAGCCTTCCACGCGCGATCGTCTCGCGGCACAATCCCGGGCTCATGGACGAGCCGACCCTCGAATCTCTCGTGCTGGCGCTGGCGGCAACACCGTCGAACCTCAGCTTGCTGATGATCGTCGTGCGCGAGCTACAAAAGCGCGGACAAAACAAAAGAGCGGCGGGTCTGATCCCCGAAACGCTCGATACACGAACCATGAACGGAGCGGATCGCCGCGCCTTCGCCGAAGTGCTCGCGGTCAGCGGACGTGCCGAGCTCGCGTTGCGTATCGCCGACGGTTCGAGCCCGGATGAATATTTCGCGCGCGCGCTCGCTTTTGCCGAGCTCGGAAAAAACGACGAAGGACGCGCTGCGTACCAACGGGCGGTCGCCGAAAATCCCACGCTGGAAGATCCTGGGCTCGCCGCTCGACTGTCCGCACGGCCAGTAGCCACCAACGATGTGGGAGACGGTCGCCCCCGATTTCAGGTTATCTCCGGAGGCGAAGAACCACCGGACCTGGCACGTCTCTTCATGCCCGAAGAGAAACAGATCACCTTCGCGGACGTAGGTGGCCTGGAGGACATCAAGGAACAAATTCGCCGCCGGATCATTCTCCCTTTTCAAAAACCCGGGCTCTTCGAAAAATTCAAGCGCAAAGCCGGCGGCGGAATATTGCTCTACGGTCCGCCCGGCGTCGGCAAAACAATGCTCGCCCGCGCGACCGCCGGTGAGTGTAACGCCAAGTTTTTCAACGTCGCCATCTCCGACGTGCTCGACATGTACATCGGTGAGTCGGAGTCGAAGTTGCACGCGATCTTCGAGAAAGCTCGAGTCGGTAAACCGGCGGTGCTGTTCTTCGACGAGGTCGAAGCGCTGGGCGGAAAACGGCAATTTTCCCGCGAAAGTCATACGGCGAAATTAGTCAGCCAATTTCTCTCCGAGATGGACGGCTTCTCCGCGAACAACGCCGGCGTGTTGGTCCTCGGCGCGACAAATACTCCTTGGGCCGTCGACCCGGCATTTCGCCGGCCCGGGCGTTTCGATCGTTCCTTTTTTATTCCACCGCCGGATCGCGAAGCGAGGCGCGCGATCTTGAAGTTGAAAATCGAAGGACGACCGGTCAGCGGCGAGCTCGAGCTCGAGACGATCGCCAAAGACACCAGCGGATTTTCCGGCGCGGACTTGGAAAACATCATCGACACCGCAGCCGACCTGGCGATCGAAGCCTCCCTGGCCGAAGGGACAGAGGTACCGATTTCCCAGAAATTGCTCTCCAAAGCGTTGAAGGAAGTAAAACCGACGACCGGCGAATGGCTGACCACCGCGCGAAATCATGCGCGCTATGCGAATGAAGCGGGCCAATACGATGAAGTTCTCGAGTTTTTGAGGAAACACGGAAAATGAGCTCTCAGAACACTGGATATCGTATCGTCGACGAGCCGATCGCCGGTTCGCTCGGACACCTGGTGGTGCAGCCGTTCTGGCCGCTGCTCGCGGGTATGCTCGGCGGCCTCTGGCTCGGTCTACCGTGGTTGATCTTCAACGCACACGCCATGGGCAGCGCCACCAGAAAGCGTGAAACCGCCTTGGGAGTGCTCGCATTTCTGTTGATCGCCGGGAGCGCGGTGTTGATCGCAGTGCTCGCCCGTGAAACCGGCGAAAGAACGATTCAATTCATGGTGCTCGGTTTGCAGCTCTTGAAATTAGCGACTTATTACGTCCTGCAAATGATGCAGAGTCGAAGTTTCGAGCTCCATCAATATTATGGAGGCACAGTTCGAAACGGCACAATCGTGGTTATCGGCGGAGCGCTCGCGCGCACCTTCGTCATGGATCTTTTGGGCAATTCGCTCCTGATCTTGGTGTTCTCATGAGCTTCAACGATCACGACATCGACCGCCTGCTCACTTTCGCATCGGAACGTCTGGAGCGCGGTGAAGCGCAACAAGCGATCCACCTCCTGCAACAAGTATTGTCGAGAGATCCGGACCACGCCGCGGCCCACGCACTTTTGGCGTTGGCCCTCAGCGCAGCGAAACGTTTACACGCCGCCGAGGTCGAAGCGCGAATGGCGCTCGGGCTCGACGCCGACAGCCCACTCTCTTATCGAGCCTTGGGGATGGTGCTCGCGTTTCAGCGCAAATGGGGCGAAGCGGAGAATCATCTGAAACACGCGTTGGAGCTGGAACCCGAAAATTCCGCCAGCCACCGTTCATTGGCACATCTGTATACTCTCGCGGGACGCCGCGCCGATGCGCTGCAGATTCTACAACGTGCCCGTGAGCTGGAGCCGGATGATCCCGGCGTGCTCGGTGATCTCGCAGAGGTTCATCTCGGCCAAGGCGACCTGATGCTCGCAGAACGTTTTGCGCGTGAGGCGCTGGAGCTGTCTTCGGATCATCCCGATGCGTTGGTGGTGATGGGTTACGTCGAGCTCCGCCGCGGAAAGATCCAAGAGGCTCGCGAACACGCGGTTTGGGTGCTGCGCGACCGTCCCGCGGATCATTCAGCGCTGGTGCTGCTCGCCTCCGTCAAAGCCCGAGAGAGCGCCTTCACCGGCGTATGGTGGCGTTGGAATACCTGGATGAACGAGATCGGCACCACGCGCTCCGTGCTCATCCTGCTGGCTGCCTTTGCGATCTATCGCGCGGCGACTATCCTGCTCGAAGGGACGCCGAACGAAACGTTGGTCCCCATCGTTCAGCTCGTTTGGTTCGGTGCGGTGCTCTACACCTGGATCGCGCCGGGGATCTATCAACGTTCACTCAATAAAGAGCTGGAATCCGTGCGGCTGCGGCCCGATTTTTAGCGGGCACGTGCCGGTGGTCGGCCGGCACAAAACACAAATTCCATCGACAGCTCATCTGTGGCGCGGCGGCACCGCGGTTGCAAATGGGCCTCTTCATGAAACTAAGCTCACTTTGGCTCTCCGGAGCCCTGCTGGCGTCGCTCTCGTCGACGCCCGCTTATGCCTATCAATTTGTCGCTGAAAGCATCGAGACCTGGAGCGGATGCGACGCGGATTGTCGAAATCAGACAAAGCTCAACTACACAGATGATCAAATACGCATGTTCACGGACGCGATGTACGACGCGGGCTGGGGACGGGCCGCCTGGTGGCGAAACGGCGATGTTTGGGGCTCGGACACGCGCGACGACGCGTATTACGGCGGCCAAGACAATACTTATGTCGATCCGTATACGATGTATATCTTCTCGGGGCACGGCACCGCGAAAAACGCAGGAACCAATCAAACTTATTACGCGCCGATGTGCCACGCTTCGCACACCTCGAACAACGCTTGTTATGCGCGTTCTTCCAGTATTCGTCTCGGTGAACGCGTCGGCCCCGACGCCGCATCGCCGGGAAATATTCGTTTTCTGATTCTCGCAACCTGTTTCAGCGTCCATGACCTTCCCCAAAAACAGTGGGGCGAACAATTTCGTTGGGGCGGCGACATGATCTTCGGATATCGCGGACTGTCGGCGGATAGTGAGTACACCGACGAAGTTCCGGCCGATTTCGCCTGGTCCGCATTCGACGACGATGATCGTTTCAAGGCCACTTGGTTCTGGGCGATCGAAGATTGGTGGGTCGACGACACCGGTTCGTTGATCACCGCCGGAGTCAATGCTTCGCACGCCCACCACCGCCGCGACGAAATGCGGAACTATTGGGCGCGCCGGCCGAATTCCGAACAACATACTTACCGTACCTGGACCTGGCACGAAGGCTGATTTTTTCCGCCCTTTTTCAAATATTGAGGATATTCATGTCTCAGCTCAAAATTAATTCATATTTATTTCTCCTCACCTTTTTCTCCGTCACCGCATGCGTCGAAAACAGCGAAGTCAAAACAACCTCCCGCGGACTGACCGTGGTGAATCGTTTGGACACCGTGGCCGAATTGATGGCTCAGCGCGGAACGAATGCGGCCCTCGGCGACACCCCCGGCGAGCTCGCGTACCAGCGGATGGTCGATGCGCAGGCGAATCGCCGTCCCACCACGGAGCTCGGAATTTATACTCTGGAAACACCGGCCGAACCGGTGGCACACATCTCTTCACGCAGCGCTGCGCTGAGCCTGACGTGGAGCGCCGCGCAACGGGTGCCCGGCGACGGCGAGAACGTGCTCGGCGGTCCGTTCACCCGCAAAGATTCGGCGCGGATCATCGGTATGCGCAACGGCGAGCCGTGGGCGCTCGAATATAACGGCCGAAGTGGCAGCGAACGCCTCTTCAGCCGCGATAAGTTCCACGTTGGTCTCGGGCCGATCACTCAGCTCGATATGAACGCGTATATCAACGCAGCGGGCGCGTTCACACAGACCATGCGTTCGACGGGCGGCCTCCACGTTTACAAGACGCGCAGATATCTCAACGCGACCGACAGCGATGCCAGCCCTCGCGTCGATCAAGAGGTATATCAAGTTGCGGTGGCCTACGGTTCGGACATCGGCGGAGTGCCGGTGATCGGTCCCGGAGGGAAAGTTTCGGTGCATTTGGCGAACGGAATGCAGCCGGTGAGTTACGAGTCGACGATCCGTCCGCTCACCGAAACACGAGCACGCACCACGGCCGTCGACCTGCTCACCACGGAAGATGCAGAGGCGGCTGCGTGGGCGCGATTGGCGCTCGACGAGCTCGGACCACACACGCACCAAATCTCCAGCAAACAGTTTGGATATTTGCGCCGCGGAAAGAGCAGCACACAATCGATCGTCGCTCCCACGTTCGCGTTCTTTTTCGCTCCCGTCACCGACCCGGGCACCAAGCGGATCGAGACGATCTCTGCAGTGCTCGATCCGGCGATGCGTGCGCTGATCGACGCCGATGAGCAGGCGGAACGTGCTCGCAAAACGACGGTCGACGAAGGTGACGTCCGCCAGGAGCTGCCCGCGATTCAGTAGAGCTGGTCGAAACGAACTCGAACGTGGCGGAGCGTCTCCCCGGCGACCGCCACGTTCTCTTCGGGAGCTCTCGATATTTCCCGCCCATCCAAGGAGTATGGCCGTGCGACGAAGGTCTCGACGTCGGCCTCGGCGACCGCAAAGTGGAGCTCCGCTTCGATGCCCTCCGCGTGGGTCCCTGCGAGGTATCCCACGAGCGCGTGTTCCACTGAATGGAATCCGCTTTTCCACATATTACACTTGGCTGTGTCGGTATCCGGCCAGTCAAAAACTACGCTTCCGTCCCGCCGAATTCCGGAGATGACCTCTCGGACAGGACGCTCGCGATCGACATAGTCGGTCAACCAATGCTCCTGAGTCTGTGTTCTCAGCTCGCGGTAGCGGCTGTCGGCCAGATCGAGCGTCGCCGCGAGCTGATCGGCCTCCGCATAAATCCACCAGTCCGAGCCGTACTCATTCGAGAGCTCGCTGCTCGGACGTTTTGCCCAACGGCCGTTGGTGTCGTCGTAGGCGCGATCGACCCAGGTATGAATATTCGCTGCGAGGAAATCATGAAACGGCGCCTCTGCGAGTCGTTTGTCGACCTGGAGCACCATCCAATAACTCTTCAAGGTGTGGCCGAAATCGACGTGTTTGCTGCCGAAACGGCCTTTGTTCGTGTCCACGCCCCAAAAGATACCTTCGGAGAAATACGTATCGATCAAACTATGAGCGAGCGTCTCTAAGTCTCCAAGATATTGTTCGCGGCGCGCCTCGTCCCGAAGTACAGGTTGAGCCAACAATAAAAAGCCGTTGATCGCGTCGAGCTGCGCGACCAGCTCCGAGCCTCCGTCACCTTCCACATCGAAATCCGCGCTCAGATCCGCGGTTTTTCCGTCTTTGATCAGTTTCTTCCCGGCGTCCCAAAAAATCGCCGGATCGAACAACACGTCGCGCAGTTGGTGGAGCGCTGCTTCCGCCTGTGCGTCGCGGGTCACGAAGGTGTAGGCGGCGAAACCGAGCGCACAATAAGCCGTATCTTGCGCCGTCTTCGCGCCTTCGATCGGCGCACCCGTATTATCGAGCTTCGCGTGGCACCCTCCGCGCGGATCGAGCGCGTGTTCCCGGAGCCACTCCATCCCCGCATGCGCCAGCTCCAAAAGCCGCGGCTCACCGGTCAATAAATAACCCATCGAATAGGCATAAGTTTGCCGGGCGATCATCCGCGGATATCGCTCGCTCGATCCTTGGATAGTTCCATCCATCCCGCGAAACGAGGGAAAGTTTCCCTCCGGAGCGCCGGCCGCTTCGGGCATGATCCAAAACGGCCGCAGGTCGTCCAGGAAATGATTTTTCCAAGTATCCGCGCGGAGCGAGGAGGCAATTTCTCCGGCCGCGGGGGCCGAATATTTATACTTGGCCTCGGGCGCCGGAATATTCGGCTCTTCGTTACTCTCGGAACAGGAATACGCAGCGAGCGCGGAAAAAAGAAAAACGAGCTTCTTCACGCGGCGAGCGTGGTCCGCCGGGGCTCGTTCGGTCAAACGTAGGGCGGGCTAAGGAGCTCCTTAGATCATCGCCGGCCAGGCGGCGCCAACTTCGCGATATCTCGTTTCGAGCAGAGAGAGGACTTCGCCCGAAAGTGGTCCGTCCTGAAGCGCACGCAACGCTTCGTCGAGGTGAACGAGCGAACGAGTACCTAATAAAATCGAGTGTGCGGGCAGAAAATACGCGGAGAAACGCAGGGCCAGCGCGGCGGGAGGGATTGAAACTTCGAGCTGCAGCGCCTGGAAACGTTCCCAATAACTCGCAACGTCGGGCGCCTCGGGGCGTTCACCATATTTCCAGGCCGCGTTCGCCAGCGGCCGCTTCAAAATTACGCCCAACCCTCGCGCCGCGGCTTCGGTGAGCGCGGGCGCGTTCGCCCGATCGGTCAGGTTATAGGAGGCCTGCACGCTCCCAAAACGCCCGCAGGTAACTGCATAGTACAGCGCCGCGCCGTCGCCGGAATATGCGGCGACCCTGACTTTCCCGGCACGCGCCGCCTTTTCGAGCGCGTCGAGGATTTCACCGCGCTCCAACACTTCGAGCGGACAAGAATGAAAGTGGCAAATATCGAGCTCTTCGACGGAAAGCCGCTCCAGCGCCGCGTCGACACCCGCGGTGATACATCGACCTGTCCAATCGGCCAGGCCGAGTATCCCATAACCAATTTTCGTGGAAATGACGGCGCGTTGCCGCTGCTGGGGATGGTTGCGAAAAAATCGCCCGATCCGTTCTTCAGACGCCCCGTAACTGCGCGCCGTGTCGATCAGCGATATCCCGCGATCGAACACACCCATGAGCAGAGCCTCCGCGTGGCGTTCACTCAATTCTTCAGCGCCGAGCGCGCCGGCACCGTACCCGATTCGCGACACTTCGAGGCCCGTTGTTCCAAAGGCGTGAGTCATGGGTGCTTCTAGATTTTATACTCCGCGTGTTAGACCGGCGAAATGGTCCGTCTTCGCGTTCTGGCGTTCTATCTCCCACTATTTTTCGGGTGCGGTGAAAATGACCCGGACGATCCGTTGGTGGAGACACCGCCCGCGGGCGCCGTGGTTCTCAAAGTCGAGAGTATCTTCACGAGCGGGACAAAAGTGCGCGACGCCTATACCGGCACCGAAACAGAGGTGCGCGCAAATGGTGAAGTCTGGATCGTCCCCGGCGCCACCAAAGTGGTGCTGCTCGAACGAGCAGACACTTCGGCGGTCGCACCTTCTTTTACCTGGGACAATGCCACCGTCTATTTCGCCATCACCGATCGTTTCGAGAATGGAAATACCGCGAACGATCAGAGTTACGGGCGTACCGCGGCCGCGGGCCAAACCGCGGGCACCTGGCACGGCGGTGATTTCGCCGGCCTGGCTTCGCGGCTCGACTATCTGTCGGCGCTCGGCGTCAACGCGTTGTGGATCTCTTTTCCCGTCGAACAAATTCACGGCTGGGTCGGCGGCGGAACCGGAGATTTCCAACATTTCGCCTATCACGGATATTGGCCGCTCGATTTTACCCGCATCGACCAAAATTACGGCACCATCGACGAGCTGAAGGCCTTAATCGCCGCGGCCCACGACCGCGGGATCCGCGTCGTCTTCGATGTGGTGATGAACCACGCGGGATATGCAGCGCTCGATGATTTGGAGACTTTGCTCCCGAGCGCGCTCAAACCCGGATATGAAAATTGGACGCCGGGGCCGGGTCAAAATTGGCACGGCTTCAACGACCTCATCGAGTTCGGCAGCTTCGATTGGGTTCAATGGTGGGGACGCGACTGGATCCGCTCCGATAGTTTCCCGAACCATTATCCCCCGGGGAGCGACGTATTCACCCAACAAGTCGCTTTTCTCCCGGATTTTCGCACCGAAAATATGGACGACGTCTCCGCCCCGCCGCTGTTCATGAGAAAGTCGGATACTTCGGTCGTCGATATCCCCGGATTCACCGTCCGCGAATATTTGGTGAAATGGTTAGCCGATTGGGTACGGGAGCTGGGCGTCGACGGATTTCGCGCCGACACCGCAAAACACGTGGAATTCGCTTCCTGGAAGTTGCTCAAGGATGAGGCGACCGCCGCGCTCCGCGAATGGAAACAAACAAATCCCAGCGAAAAATTGGATGACCTCGATTTTTGGATGACCGGCGAAGTTTTCCCGCACGGCGTGGTCAAGGACGACTATTTCTCGAACGGCTTCGATTCTTTGATCAACTTCGACTATCAACGTGACGCAAAAGTCGTGGCCAACGATATGGCGAAGCTCGAAGAGCTCTACGCGGAATATGCAGCCGCGGTGAATCCGGACCCGGCGTTCAACGTGCTCTCCTATATTTCTTCGCACGACACCTATCTATATTTCGACCAAAACAGTGAGAACCAACAGCTGCAGCTCGACACCGGAACCTCCTTCATGCTGGTGCCTGGTGCGGTGCAAATCTTCTACGGCGACGAATCGGGAAGGCCGGCGGGAGAAGCAGTCTCCGACGTCCAGGCGAAGGCCCGCTCGGATATGAACTGGGACGGCCTCGACAACACGATCCTCGATCACTGGAAGAAGTTGGGTGTGTTCCGTAAGAATCATCCCGCAGTGGCCGCGGGGACACATACTCAGCTGACGTATGACGGTGGTTACGCGTTCGCGCGCGAGCTGGGCGACGACAAAGTCATCGTCGTCCGCGCGCGATAAATCAGACTATCTGCCGTTACACGGCAAACCGGCGCCCTGCCCTTTGCCCTGGAGATCCACGAAGACCGCGGTGGTCCGCGCAGGCACGCTGAAGGAGCCTGCGCCGATGGTCACGTCCTGAAGGACAGGATCGGCCGACGCGCGCTGCACCGGATGAAGCTCGAAATTCGCGGCTTCATCGAGCGGGATGGTCTGTGTTTCGTCGTTCGCGTTGAACACCACGAAGACCGCGTCGAGCGTCGGGTCGAGATCGTCGACCGCCGTCGCGCAGTTTGTTCCGTCGGTAATACCCATGGCGATGACGCCCGGAATTTGCTCCGTTCCCACATTATAGAAATCGAGGCGTTTGCGAATTTCCGCCTCCGTGCCCAAGCGGAACAAAGGCGTGCTGGTGCGAATGGTCAACGTCTCGCGGAGCTGCGCCGACGCGGACCGCACGTGATCGAGGATGAAATTGATCGTCGGATCTCCGAAGACCACGCGGATCATTTCGTAACTCGGCATATTATCCCCGGACATCGGCATACCGACCTTGAAATTGGGGGCCGTGGTACGCCAATCGATCCAGTTGAACCAATCGCTCGCATTATAACTATTTCGATCCATCGATTTCGAGCGCAACAAATCTTGGCCGAGCTGGAAGAACGGGACACCTTGTCCGAGCGCGATCAAGCTGGTGCCGACGTTGTGCGCGCGTACGCGATCGGCCATTTCGGTCCCGAGCGGATGTTTATATAACGTAATATCGAACAACGTTTCGTTGTCGTGTTTCTCGATATAGTTGATCGCTTCCTGCGGATCGAGCGTGTATCCCGCCGGCGCGCCGTTGTACGGAATCAATCCGCCGCGCACAACCACTCCAGCGCTGGCGACAAAACGAAAATTCGCCAAATTGCCGGTGAGGCCGACGCTGATCAGGTCATTTTGATAAAGCACCGTCGCCAGATCGAGCACCGGATCACGCGCCCGCCCCGACGGTCCAAATAGTGTTGGGTCGTTCGGATCGTACGCGCGGCCGGTGATGAATCCTTGTTCGACGACATGTTCCAATCCGGAAGCGAACGGCCCACCGCCGCGCACGCCGTCGCGAATCCGATCGTTGAAGGTTCCGATACCCGAGCCGGGTAAGTTCAATTGGGTCGCGTTCACGCCGCGCGTTTCACCTTGCGTCCCTGGATTCCAACCTTCGCCGTAGAGATAGATTTCGCGGCCGTCCACGCCGTCGTTGGCAGGCGTGAGCGCATCGAGCGCGGCACGCAAAGCCTCCATATTTCGCTTCAAGTGATAACCCATGAGGTCGAAGCGGAACGCGTCGATTCTATAAACTTTGGCCCAGAGCACGACGGAGTCGATCATCAAACGCTCCATCATTCGATTCTCGGTCGCAGTGTCTTCGCAGCAGGTCTCTTTCATCACCAGACCGGTCTCGGGATTGAGGCGGTGATAGTACCAAGGCACGACTTTATCGAGCACCGAACGTGCGCTGACTCCGGAGGCGTTCGTGTGGTTGTAGACCACGTCGAGCGCGACGCGAAGGCCGATATCGGAGAGCGAGCGTACCATTTCGCGAAACTCCAGCACGCGTTGTGGTCCCTGCGCGTTCGTCGAATAACTTCCTTCGGGCGCGGAATAGTGGAAGGGATCGTAGCCCCAATTGAAACCGTCGAGATCGCGGATCCAGGTGGCGACCTCTTGTTGCTCCAAACTATCTCCGGGCGAGCTGCGGAGCACGTCGACGATCCGCATCGTTCCATAGGCGGTACATTTCTCCGCCGGAACCAGAGGATTTTTGTCGCAGAGCTCTTGGAATGGATCGAGCAGCTCGACGCGCGCAGTTTCGTCTTCCTCGATCGTCGCAACATCGAAGGCCGGCAATAGATGGAGCACGGTGAGCCCGGAGCTCGCCAATTGGGTCAGGTGATTCATGGCGTTCGAAAGCGCCGCGCCGCCGACACCGTTATAAGAGAACGCGGTAAATTTCCCGCGATCTTCCGGCAACACACCTTCGTCGCCGACGCTGAAATCACGAATATGAGTTTCGTAGATAACGACGTCTTCCGGCTGCGGTAGCGGCGGTTTCACCAGCATGTCCCAACCTGCAGGCTTCAGCGCCGGATCACTGTGCACATCGACGATTTGGGTATGCGTACTATTGCGCGAGAGGCTGGTCGAATACGGATCGGTCGACTCATACGTTTCGATCCCGCCCGAAGACGGGTGATAAACTTTCAGCTCATAACGATAGTACGCGCCGTACCACGCGTCTTCGAGCACCGCCGACCACACACCATCCGCTGAACGGGTCATCGTCGCGGTCGCCGTCGGCGCTAGATTCGCGTCGTAAATTTTCAGCGCGACGCTCTGCGCGGTCGGAGCCCAAACGCGGACCACCGCGGGAGAACGGGTGAAGTCGAGGCCGAGCGGACCCTCGTAGCGATAGAGCTCGTCGAGAATTCCGGCCGGCTGTACTTTCGTCGCTTCCACCACCTCACCCACCGCATTGTAGGCGATGGCGATCAATTGACCGCTGAGCGCGCCGACGATCCGCGCGCGATCGGCACCCGCGATACGAAACGCAGTGTACGTCGATAAGTACGGAAAACGCTCCGCCTGCGCCGGAGTGATACTGGAGGTCGGCGAGATCGCGATAATTTCCCCGCCGACGATCAGTTTTCCATCGAGCGCGATCGTCGCGTCGGCCGAATATCTCAGCTCATGAGTTGCCGCTTCGGTCGTCTTCAATTTCCACGCGAGAGTATCCGCGGCGATCAAATGTGCCGAAGCCCCGCTGATCTCGACCTCACCCGCGCCGAGCACGCACCGCGCGACGCGTTCCGGACAGGTATAAACTTGGGGGTCTCCGGTCAGGAGGAAAAATTGATTTCCCTGAAGCGCAGTATCGACGCCACGATCCGCCGCCGGATCTTTGGTGGCGTCGCTTCCCGCTTGGACGATGAAACAAAAATCTCCAAACGGACAGGCGTCCGTGCTCAGACCTGTCAGATCGATCAGGTACCACGCGCCGAGCTCGTCATCGACGCCATCGCGCAATTCACGGCCCGGCCAAGAGAGCAGCGGCGAGCTCGAGCCCCAAGAATAAATGCCGTACTGTCCATAAGATCCGTCGGTGCGGAGATAGTAGAAGAGTAATTGTTCCGGCGTCGGAATTCCCGGCGGAGTATGGAGCAGAGGCTCGCTCCCGTTGTGCCAATGCCAGGCGCTGAGATCGTCCGAATCCGCGACGCGCACCTCGGCCGGCTCGACCGGATCGCGCTTTTCACCGTCGGTGAAATAATAGGTGAAGCTCACGGCCGCATCCGCGAGAGGTACTTCGATCTTCGCACCGAAATCATCGACCTCGCTCAAAGCGAGCGGCGCCGTATGAGTGACTTCGCCGCCGAAAACCACCGTCCATCCCGCATAAGTTGCGGCGGTCGAAGGTCCAACGCGGTGATAGTGCAGCGTGAAGAGCCCGGTGACCGTACTATCCGGCGGATCGTTGACCGCCGCGTCGGGATTCGTCTGGGGGTCTTCGTCACCGCAGGCGGAGGCGAAAGCGAGCACTGCACCGAGGGCGAGCGTCGAGAGCGAAACGCGGAAGGATCTCATCGGCGCCGAGCATGCTTCGCGCGGGCGACGAAAAGCGAGCCTGATCTTCCGATCACCAAACTATGACCTTCCGATCATAGATGAGATCACTCGAGGGCGATAAATGCATAACTTTGTGGGTTCATGGCGCCGAGACTGAGCAGCTCACCGCGCGACTGCGGAGCATCCGACAAACCTTCGGACAACAACACGCGGGGTACGCCTGAGACCGCGATCTCCACCGGAGCGGAGGCTGCACGATCAAAGTTCGCAATAAATAAAACCTTTTGGTTCTCACTCGAACGCAAAATTCCCGCGGTCCCTTTTCCACCGCCGGTCAGCGCCGGTTGCGAAATATCTCCGTGGGTCAGCGCGCGTTGGCCGTGCCGGAGGGCGATCAAATCCCGAAATAAGGACCACAAAGAACCTTCGATATTCCGCTGAGATTCGACGTCCACCCCGGCGGCTTCGGCAGCACTGTACCAAGATGTCCCGGTGGTGAATCCAAATCCCGGCGCGGTGCCGTTCCAAGGCATCGGCGTTCGTTTATCTTCGTCCTTGGTCGTCGGACCGCCGATCATTCCAAGCTCCTCGCCATAGTAGACGAAAGGGGTACCTGGCATTGCGATCAGTGCCGCGGCGGCGACCCGCATCGCCGCGCGATCATTTCGCAAAATCGCCATCACCCGCTGCATATCGTGGTTCGCGAGAAACGGCGCCTCGAACGCGGAGTCTCGATAAGTACGGCGCAGCCGCGAGACATGTTGATTCAGGTCGGCTCGATTTCCGTCGCCTGCGGAGGTCTTGATCGCCGCGGCGGTATCGAATCCAAAAGCGAGATGAAACTCATCGGCGTCCCCATAATAAGGAGCAACCTGGGCGAGCGAGGTCCAAGCCTCGGCGATCAATAAAACCTCAGGATATTCGGCCGAAAGCGCGGCGCGGGCCCGTTTGATGAACGCATGCGACTGCGGCTGATCGGACAAGTCACCGGTCGCGGACTCGAACAGGTGTCGCGCGGCATCGATCCGAAACCCATCGACTCCGCGCGCGAGCCAAAAACGCATCGCATCGATCAGGTCGATTTCGACCGCCGGGTCAGCGAGATTCCAATCGGGCATCCCGCTCCAAAAAACTCCGTAATAATACTCATTCCCGGTGCGATGCCAGACGGGATTGCTTCCGAACGGTTGTTTCCAACCGGGATCGTCGCCGCGAAAGAGATATCTCCGCCTATGGACGGCATTTTCTCCGGATTTTGCGTCGAGAAAATATGGGTGTTCGCTCGAGCTATGATTGAGGACGAAATCGAGCACTACGCGAATTCCGCGCGCGTGGGCGGCGGCGATCAAAGCATCGAAATCAGCGAGCGTTCCATAGTCTGGATTGACCGCGCGGTAATCGACGACGTCGTAACCGTGATAGCTGGGTGAGGCAAAAATGGGCATCAGCCATAAACCGTCGACGCCGAGATCTGTTCTGGTCGCGGAATCGCCGTCGTTCAAAACATCCAACTTTTGCTGCAAACCTCGGAAATCGCCGATGCCGTCGCCGTTGGAGTCCGCATAGCTGCGGACGAATACTTCGTAGAACACGTCATCGCGCCACCATGCGGCTCCGTTTTGCGGCGCAGGACCGACCGACGCATCCGCAGACTGTATCGCGCCCGCATCAGGTGTACCGCCCATTTGGACAGGTGCGGAGTGCGAACACGCAGCGAGCGCGAACAACATGAGGGATGAAGAGCGATCAAGTCGTACCATTTTGGGCTCCCGACATTCTGTATTCTAGTGACTTGCAAAAGACCAACGTTGGGGCTTTGTTTCGCCTGCGTGAATTACGGAAAGCTGATCATCGCATGTTTTGTTCTTTCGAGCTGCGCATCCGGCGGGCGCGGCGGATCTGCGGGGGATGATAAAATTCTCCTCCTCGATCCGGCCGGCGACGACAATGGCCCAGGCAACTATCTCTATCCAACGGATCAGGTCTATCTCCCCGGCTCTTTCGATATTCGCCAGTTGGAAGTAACTCCGAAGGGCGACACGGTCGAATTTGCGCTCACCGTCCAAAGCCGCATCGACGATCCTTGGGATTCGAAAGCCTGGGGCGGAAATGGATTTTCCGTACAAATGGCATTTATCCATTTAGATATCGATCACCAGCCGGGATCGGGCGCGGATGTCGGCCTCCCGGGAACAAACGTGCGTTTCGCTTCCGGAGAAGCTTGGGACAAAGTGGTGATCATCAGCCCCCAAGGCCCGACTCGCGTGAACAGCGAAATCGAGGCGAAAGCCAGCGAGCTGAAGTCGCGGATCATCGTTCCGAAGCTCACCCGCGTGCAGGGAAAAAAATTAGTCGCGGTGGTGAACACGGCCGATCTTGGTGGCACGCCGGCGCGGTCTTGGGGCTACCAAGTATTGATGCAGTCGAACGAAGGCTTCCCGGGCACCACCGAATTACTCACCCGCAAGGTGAATGAGTTCGAGGGACAACACCGTTTCGGCGGCGGAACGGACTATGACAACGATCCGCAGGTAATGGATATATTCGCGGGCGCAGCCAAAGGCGGCGACGACGAGAAAAAAATCCAACACGACGCGCTTGGAAAATATAATAAAACCGCCAACGAGCCGAAGCCGGAAGATTTGGCGGTCGTGCCGATGATCTATCTCGGCGACTCGGGCGGGGAAGTATCCGCGCCGGTCGAGACGGTCGAAGCTCCGGCCGCGGACGTCCCCACTTCCACCGTCAGTCAATAATAAGGAGAGGCGCGTTTGATGCCCCGACAATTGCCCGTCCTCAAAGCTCTCCTCGCCGTCACCCTGATCTTGAGTACAGGTACGGCGCTGGCCGATACCGGTAATTTCGAGCTGAACGGAAAAACGTACACCAAGCTGCTCTACAAGAACGATGACAGCCGCGGTTGTCTCTCGCTCTCCAATCCTTTTTGGCCGGACAATATCGGCGGCAGCAACGGCGTGTGTACGGAGTTCGAGCTCAATGTTCTCGGACGCGTCAGTAAATATGTCACCGCCGGCGTGCGCATTCAGAGCCGCTGGGGCGCGCTCTGGCAAGACTGGTGGGAGAACGGCGACACACGTTGGGACTATCCGAACGCGACGCTGTTTTACGAAAACACTTCCGGCGAATCGCAGGGCCTGAATCACGCCCAATATATGAAATTGCGCGGCGTCTTCATTCGCGCGGCACTCCCGATACCTACGGTTCGTTGGGTGCACATCGGCGCGACCGACCTCGGTATGTTCAATGAATGGACGATCGGGAAGTCGCGCTACATCGATCGCGACAACGGTGCCGGCGTCTTCTTCGAAGGCGAGATCGGCGATTTTCTTCGGTACCACTCCGGCGCGATCGCACTGCCGAAATTATTCGTCGGCCCGCGCTGGACCACCGGCCTGCAGCATTCGGATCCGCTCTCCGGATTTTGGGGCGCGGACTGGGCCTATGCCGCGAAATTGGAGGCCGAGCCGCACAACGATTTCAGCGTCCGTTTGATCGGTGCGTTGATCAACGATTGGGAGGCGGACCGCTTCGATCCCGATATCACCGGAGCCTCCGACGCGGGCCGCGACACCGATCGCGCCATTTCTTGGGACACGCGTTTTCGCGCGGTCAACGCCACGCTCGACGCCCGTTACACGCCCGAAGATTTCACGCCGCTCTCGGTCACCGGTCTCATCGCCTTCTCCAGCAACAAAGCGTTCCTCGATTACGCCACAAACTCGGTGGAGAACGACCAAGGATTTTCGCCCGTGCTCTTCCTCTTCGATCTCGACGACGAAGGCCGCCGCGTTCCGCGCGCCGCCAAAGATTTCGCCGGCCGCGTGCGCGTCGAAGTACTCGATCCTTTCGAGGTCGGCGTCTCCCTCCGCGCGGAATATTTTAATATCGGAGAAGATTTCAACGCCATCTTCGGCTCCCGGCGCGAGGCGGACGTGTTGCTCACCGACGGCATCATTCCCAGCGGATTCATCTCCGGTGGACAGCTACCGACGCTGAATCTGGCGAATGAGTTCGTCGATTTCGACGAGCCATGGTACGAGTCGGTGATCGGCTGGCACGGCGGCACCGGAATTCTGGAGTGGACCGACGGCGGCGCCAAAGCGACCGGCGAATATTCGCTGATCACTTACAACACGAACGCGCAGGATCGGGACGTCGACTTTCAATACCCCGATTTTTTATATACGGACGGATTCACCGATCCGCAGGCCTATACGGCCGACTTCGACTACGCGAATATTTATGACCGCGGAAAAGATCCGCGCAGCGTCTACAAAAAACATCAAAACCGCATGACCTCGATCGTCGCGCTCGGCGGCGAATTGTTGGTCCCCGGCGTCGATCACCTTTTGTTACAGACGAAGCTGAAGTGGGTCCGCGACCGCGACACCCGCAGCGAAGCGAACGCGAACGACAACTATCTCGGAAATCTTTATCTCGCGTTTCTCACCGCGCGGTACCAATGGACGGACGAGCTCTCCACCGGCCTCGGATACGAGCTCCAAGTCTGGGACGAAAAAAATCGCAGCGGTTCACAAGAGGACGGGTTTTTCGACTACGACACCAAGAAACACACCGGACGTCTCACTGCGAGCTACAACTTTGGTGGTTTGTCCTTCAATTATTTGCTCGAATATTTTCATAAGGACCAAGAACGCGCCCGTCCCGGTAGCGCCGAACAGGAATGGCGTGTGTGGAGATCCAAGGCGACTGTGGAGGTGGGGTTCTAGCCATGAGAAGAATCATCGCGCTCTCGCTCGTGCTCAGTGGTTGTGGGCTCGAAGGTATCGTCCAAAACGCAGGCGACAACGAACATGAGCGCCCGGTGACCGCCGTGCGCGGCTCGCTGTTGCGCCCGGTGACCAAGCTCGAATTCATCAATCCTGCGGGAGCAGTGATCGAGCCTTACGATGTCGATCTCTTCGACGATCGGTACGCGCTCGATCTCTTTTCGAGTGAGTACGAAAAAGGTTTGATCGTGGCGACCGCGGGAGAGGTGAGACTCACTCGATATGTCGGACCACTCGCGCGGGAATCCGAAATTGCCGGAATCAATTTAGATGCGGATTCGACCGCGACTGCGCTGTTGATCGACGTTTATCTCGCGGCGTTCGAGAAACCGTTCACGGCGATCGAGGCGGCGAATGTGGAGAAGGTTCAAGAACGCGCGAGAGCATTATTCGAGTCCGACGCGGACGCGCGGTTGGTGCGCGATACAGTGGCCATGTTCATCGGCGCCGCAAATTCCATGGCCGAGCGCCGTGTATTTCTCGATCCCAAATTCGAGGTGGTCACCGAGCCCGATCCGAACAATCCGGACGCGACGATCACTCGGTTGGTGGCGGAAGAGCAGACCGTGAATCAGGATTGGCTCCAGCGCCAAAGCTTCACCTTCGATGCCGCGGCTTTCGATCGCGCGCTCGGTGCGGCTGCGCTCTTGATCCAGCTCGAAGGTTGCGCGGATCCCAATTTCATCCGAACTGTCTTCGAGGTCAATTTCGGCACGGGTCAGCTCGACGCGAACTGCGGATCGATCGTTCGCGATCGCTGGGTGCGCGGCGTGAGCGACTCCGGAAAACAGATGTGGTTCGTCGGCGGAGTTCACGAAGAATCCGAACAACCGAGCGACGCCACGCTTCGCTCCGAGCTCAACTCCACCATGGGCAATCGCGGAGGCTGGAACCCGAATGTCGTCCCGATGTACGACGACGGGACAAACGGCGACGAAGTCGGCGGAGATAATATTTGGACGGTAACTTTTGTTCTGCCGCGCGGAATGCGTGCCGGATATAAATATACCTGGGGCAAACAAGGCGATCTTTGGACGGGAACCGAAGAGTGGCCTGGAAATCAGAGAATTCTCGAGATAGTCGACGTCAACGGGGATAATTTTGTCCGCAGACGCGACTCATTCGGTGACGAGACGACGAATAAGGATCGCGTGAATGGGTATTCGCGCGGAACGGGCAGTGTCACATGGGATACAGACGCCAACGACGATATGTATCTCGACGCGCGGGAAACTCCGCTCGATCTAAACAATGATTGTACGCCGGATGAGCTGGTGACGCCGACCACGGTGCCACTTGCGACCGTCGAATGTGGCACGCTCGCACAATGAAGGAGAGAGATATGAATATGGGACGGAACAGCGGGCTCGCGCTCGCAGCAGCATTCGCGTTCGGCCTGTCCGCATGCAGCGATGAGGATCCAGATCCGATCGTCAATGCAGACGCGGGGATGAACAATCAACCCGACGCAGGAAACAATAATACTTGCACTGGAACTTATGACGAGACCACGGGCGCTGCGTGCCCGGGATATATTGCGGCGAGCTTCCGCATCGACGACAGCGCGAATAAGACGTATACCGCTGCCGACTATCTCGCTTGGAAAGGTTCTTTCGACTTCGATACCGAGACCCGCGAGCTCTCCTACGAGGGTTGGACTCCGCCCTTCCCGCTTCTCTATGACGACGGCTCGATCGTCGCGGGCGGCCACGAGCCGGCCGGCGCGACCGCGGGCGACAGCATCTGGAGCGTCGTCACCTACGTGAAAGTTCCTGCCGCGGGCGAGCCGCCGGTGGCGTTCGAATACGGCGCCATCCGCAACTCGAATGCGAACGGCGATGATGGCCAGTGGATTTGGGCCGGCACGAACGGCACGTTCACCGTCGCTCCCGGCGACACCGGTGCGGTCAATCCGACCGGTCTCACCATCCCGGCGTTCGGTGATCGCGACCTACGTTTGACGATCGACATCAACGTCGTGAAGACGGCGACGATCGGCGTAGGCGTTCCGTTCATGGACGTCGACCCGGCGCTCGGCGTCGCGGTGAAAAGCTCCGCGTGGGGCTGGTTCCCGGTTCTCTTGATGGACGACGGCCTTCGCGGGGACGCAGCGGCGAACGACGGTATCTTCACCATGGTGCTCAGTGAGTATGAAGGCGAAGGACAATTCAAACACGTCGGCCTGTTGAATCAGGGCGCGACTCCGGAGTTCGTCTTTATGTTCGGCCCGTTCATGCCGAACGGCGAAGGGCCGGAATACAAGGGCGGCGATGGAAACGTTGCGCGTTCCGAAGGTGTCACTGCGGCGACCCGCACGGGCGACACCGGCGCGTTCACCGATGTCACTGTGGGCTACATTGGTGGGAACACCAGCGTCACGGTTCCGTAAGATCGCGCGAATTCGGCGCTAGCGGACCAGGAAAGGAGGCCGGTGACGTGCGCAAAGGGATGACTTTGATCCCCTGCGTATTGGTAATATTCTCGAATATTGCTGTCGCCGCGCCTCCTTTTCGTTTTTCTCTCGATGACCCTCGGAAAGATGATCGCGGTCCGGGCGAATATATTTATCCGAGCGGCTCCTTTTATACTCCCGGAATATTCGACCTCCGCCGCTTCGAAATGCGGCGCGAGGGCAAAGACCTGGTCTTCGAGCTCACCTTCGATAGTCCCCTGATTCCACCCACCGATTTACGGAATCGCAGCGCAACCCCGATCGAGCTAAATAACGGGGTCTACGTCGAAAATATCGACATCTATCTCAACCACAAACCCGGCGGAGCAACTCAGACTATCCCCGGGCGCAACGTGCGTTTCGAGGAGCGCGACGGCTGGGATAGTTGCGTGGTGATCACGCCGCAGCCTTATTTAGTTCGTTCCTTGCTCGAAGACTTTCGTCCGGGCGGGCGCGTCATCGTGCCGGTCGGCGTACGTTCTCGAGGTCGCGTGGTGACCGCGCGGATCCCCGTGGAAGACATCGGTGAGCCCGATATCTCTTGGGGCGTGCAGGTGCTGATCACCGGTGCGCTTTGGGAGAATAACTTCGAGGTGGTCGACCGTCTGATGGATGAAGACGTGCCGAACGCCTTCACCATGCCGGTGACCACGGTCCCGGAAACGGAAGCGTTTGGAGGCGGCGAGCTGACTCGATTTCACCCGTATGTCATCGACCTGTTGGCGCCGGAGGGCCGGAGCCAGGGGTCGATTCTGAGGAGCTGGGATGCGAAGGCGCGACGCCGGGCCGCGGTCCCGATGATTCCGCTCGATCCGGCGAAATATGAAGCTCGCATCGCGGCGGAGCCCGTGGCAAAGAAGCCGCCGGAGCTGCCTCGGGTGGTGAGCGCGGTGCCGGGCTCCGATGTCACGGTGGCGATCGTTCGCGACGTGAGCCGAGAGCTGGTGGTGCTGGAGAAACCGACGGAGCCGCTCGCGTTATATCGGCTGGGTGATGTGCTCGACGACGGTGATCAGGTAGTGGCGCGCGTGGTGGTCAGTCAAATTCACACCGACTTCGTGGTCGCGACGGCCGTCGAAGGAAAAGATCGGATCGTCGCCGGCGCGCGCGTTCGTTTTGCGAAGCCGAAGGAGTAAGTCATGTTGAAACGTGTCGCGTTATTTTTGGTCGCCGCCGTCATGTTGTTCGGCGCGATGCCGGCCTTCGCGGCCACTTCGATCACCGTCTGGCATAGTTATCGAGGCAAAGAAAAAGAAGCGCTCGAGCAGGTTACGAAAACCTTCAACGACAAAAATAAAGAGATCCAAATTGTCCTGGTGAATATTCCCTACGACGCGTTCGCCGACAAAATTACCGCGTCGATTCCCCGTGGGCGCGGACCGGATCTATTTATTTTTGCGCAGGACCGCATCGGAGACTGGGCTGCGGCCGGTTTGATCGAAGCGGTCGATTTCTGGCTCACCGACGAGCTGCGTGGCGCATTTTTGCCGCCAACCATGGAAGCTCTGACCTACGACGACGCCGTTTATGGGTTGCCCATGGCTTATAAAATGGTCGCGCTTTTCTATAATACCAAGCTGGTCGACAAAGCCCCGGCGACGACGGGCGAAATGTTGGCCGCGGCGAAAAAAGCGACAAATAAATCCAAGGGCACGTTCGGCCTGGTCTACGAGAACGCGAATTTTTATCACCACGCGGTGTGGATGCAGGCTTTCGGAGGGCGGGTCTTCGATAAAAAAGGTCAGCCGACTTTGGATTCACCAGGGGTGATCGACTCCCTGAAATTCGCGCAGGATTTGGCCAAAAAAGAAGAAATCATGCCGCAGGAAGCGAGCAGCACGTTGGTGAGCACGCTGTTCAATACCGGCAAAGCGGCGTTCGTCATCAACGGACCGTGGTTCCTCGGCGAGATCGACAAAAATGTTTCTTTCGCGGTGGCCACGGTGCCGGTGGTCGATGCGACGAAAAAACCGGGTGCTCCCTTTTTGACCGCTGAAGGCGTGATCATGAGCGCCAAGACCGTGGATAAAAAAGCCGCTTTCGAAGTGATGACTTATCTGACCTCGTTGGAGACCGGCAAAGTGATGGCGAAAGTGGGTCGCCAGCCGGTGGCCAATAAGAAGGTTTATGACGACGCGGAGGTGGCGAAAGATCCGCTGCTCTCGGTGTTCAAAAAACAGCTCGAGTCTTCCTTACCGATGCCGAACACGCCCGCGATGCGTATGGTGTGGTCGCCGGCGACGACGATGATGAACAAAGTGATCAACGGTGGGGCGGATCCGGCGACCGCGGCGAAAGAGTGCCAGGCGGAAGTCGCGAAGTTGGTCAAAGGCGCGCGGCGTTAGATGGCATCGGTCACGCTGGAAAACGTCTTCAAACGTTACGGCGAGAATATCGTCGTCAAAGACGCAAATTTACAGATCGAAGACGGTGATTTTCTCGTTTTGGTCGGCCCCAGCGGCTGCGGAAAATCAACCACCCTGAGAATGATCGCCGGTCTGGAACAGATCAGCGACGGCACCATCAAAATCGGCGATCGGGTCGTCAACAAACTATCTCCGCGCGATCGCGACGTGGCCATGGTGTTTCAGAGCTACGCGCTCTATCCACACATGACTGTCCGCGAGAACATTAGCTTCGGACTGAAGCTGCGGAAGATGGCGAAGAGCGAGATCGAGCGGCGGGTCGCGGATGCCTCGCAGATCTTGGGGCTCAACGAGCTGTTGGAGCGAAAGCCGAAACAATTGTCCGGCGGACAACGGCAACGCGTGGCCATGGGTCGTTCGATCGTCCGCCAGCCGCAGGTCTTTTTATTCGACGAACCGCTCTCTAATTTGGACGCGAAATTACGTGTACAAATGCGCGCGGAAATTGCGCGGCTCCATCAACGGCTGGGCACGACGACGATCTACGTGACCCACGACCAGATCGAAGCCATGACGCTCGCCAAACACATCGTGGTGATGAATTTAGGTGTCATCCAGCAAGTGGGCGCGCCGCTCGAGCTCTACCGGAATCCGGCCAATACTTTCGTCGCGGGATTCATCGGAAGCCCGGCGATGAATTTCTTCGATGTTGCCGCACGCGAGGAGCGCGGGTCATTTTTGCTCGCGGGAAATGGGTTTGAAATTCCCCTCCCCGATCGTTTCAAACCTGGGTTGACGGGAGCGCGGGAATTGGTGCTCGGCGTGAGGCCGGAGGATCTGAGCGAGGCTCCGACCCCGGCGCCTGACCTGCTCCCGGGAGTCGTCGAAGTGCTCGAGCCACTCGGCGCGGAGGTGCACGCGCTCGGAAATGTCGCCGGCCAACCGCTGACCGCGAGACTATCTCCGGATACTCGGCTCAAGGTCGGCGATGCAGTGCCGCTGCGGGTGAATTTAGGAAATATTCATCTTTTCGATCGAAAGACCGGGTTGGCGGTTCGCGGAGCTCAGGTCTGAAACGTCAGATTATTTCTTTTGTGGCCGCGCTGGTGCTGCTGGCCGGCAGCTACACCGCGATCGCCGTGGTGCAGCGGGCGAACGACCTGAAACGCTTCGAAGAGGCTCACGCGTTGTTATTGGCGCGCGCGGTCGCTTGGGTGGAGGCAGAGTCCACGCTGCGTGAGGACGCGGAGCAGACCCAAAAATTCGTGGTCGGCGCAAAAGAAGCGTTGCCCGAGCTCCGGGAAGTATCGGTTCTCAAGGGGACGAAATTCGTCGCGCACACCGATGAGGCGCGTGCGGGACAACGGCTCGACCGAGATAGTTTGGCCGACAAAGATCTCTATGACATTTTCGGGAAATTAAAGGCGTCGGTCGGGAAAAATATCGACGAGCGCGAAAAACACCCCGAGCTCGCACGAGATAGTTTCCTCGAGCTCGAAGTGAAACGCACCGAAGCCGGCATCGTGGAGATGTCCGTGCCTTCGGTCGCGGATGGACAGTTCGGATCGATCGCCCGCGTGGTCGTCGAACCGCCAAAGCTGGCGCTGCCTTTGCCTTGGAAAATCTATGGCGCCGCGTTGTTGGCCTTGTTGATCTTCGTGGGCCTCGCTTACACGCGAAAATCAGCGGGTATTATCGCGGGCGGCGTGATCTTGTTGGCGGCGGTCGCTTGGTATCCGGCCGGGGAGCTCGCGGCGTGGCGGACCGGAATTCGGCAAGCGGAGATGACCGCGCACGGCCAAGCGTTGGGCACATTGGCGAAAGCGGGTCTCTTGAGCGCGGCCTCTTTGGGAAATCAAGAGAGCTTGATCGCCACGTTGGCGCGGACGCCGGAGGGTGAAGCGGCCAACGATCTGATCGCAGTGCGTTCGGCGACGATCGCGGCGGCTCCAATCGCGGATAGTTTGCGCGTGGCTGCGGATCCTTACGAGGTGTACTACCGGACAGCAACCTTCTCGGCGCTGGAGCAGGTCGACCGCGATAATTTGTGGTATTGGGTAATCGCGCTGGGGATCGCGGGGGTCTGTCTCTTCGTCCTCGGCGAACGCGGGCAACTCTCGCGCGCCGGTTCGTCGGTCGCGCAACACGCCTACGCCTATACTTATCTGTCGCCGGCGATGCTCGGGATGTTGGTCCTGGTCTTCATCCCCGTGGTCTTCGGTCTGGTGCTCGGATTCATGACCCGCGAATATAATATTTATGAGTTCGTGGGCCTCGCCAACTATGTGGCGATCCTCGGCGACTTCAATATTACTCATCCGGCAAATTTCTACTTCAAGTTGGGTGTGACGATCCTCTGGACGCTGAGCAACGTCGTTTTGCACGTCGGCATCGGCTTATTTTTGGCTTTGCTCTTGAACGATCCGATCATGAAGGCCCGCGGCATCTTCCGCGTCTTATTGGTCGTGCCGTGGGCGATGCCGAACTATATTACCGCGCTGATCTGGAAAGGTATGTTCCACCGCCAATTCGGCGTGGTGAATACTTTCCTGACGACGATGGGCCTCGAGCCGATCGCTTGGTTTCAGACGTTTTGGCCGGCATTTTTCACCAACGTGGCCACCAATACTTGGCTCGGATTTCCGTTCATGATGGTCGTCTCGTTGGGCGCGCTCCAGTCGATCCCCACGGACCTCTATGAAGCCGCGTTCGTCGACGGTGCTTCACGCTGGCAACGTTTTTATAAGATTACTCTGCCCTTGTTGATGCCCGCGCTCGTCCCGGCGGTGATCGTTGGGACGGTCTGGACCTTCAACATGTTCAACATCATCTATCTCGTCAGCGCGGGTGCACCTGACGGAGCGACGGATATTTTGATCACCGAAGCCTATCGCTGGGCCTTCGAGCGCGACCGCTACGGATATGCCGCCGCTTATTCGACGGTCATTTTCATGATTTTGCTCGCCTTCACTATGGTGACGAACCGGATCACCGGCGCCACGAAAGGATCGTTCGAGTAAGCCATGGAAGAAAATCGCCGTCCCATCGAACCTTGGTTGAAGCTCGCTTTTTTGGTCGCCTTCACCGCCGCGGTGCTCTACCCGATCATCTGGGTCTTGAAGATGGCATTCACGCCGTCGCAAGGTTTCGACGCGTCGATCAACCCCATCCCCGAAAATCCCAGCTGGGAGAATTTTTCGTACCTTCTCTTCGAGCGCCCATTTTTTACCTGGCTTTGGAATAGTATCTTGGTCAGCGTCTCGACGACCATCCTGGGAGTATTTCTGGCGTGCACCAGCGCTTATGCGTTGAGCCGTTTTCGTTTTCCCGGCCGTGCCACCGCGATGTTGTCCTTTTTGGTGGTGCAGATGTTCCCGGGCGTCCTGACGATGATCCCGCTCTATTTGATCATGGACTATCTGAAGCTCCTCGATCAGCTGGTGGGTTTGGTCGTCGTTTATTCGACGACGGCGATCCCGTTCTGCGTGTGGATGTTGAAAGGATATTTCGACACGATCCCCATGGAGCTGGAAGAAGCCGCGTTGATGGACGGCGCTTCGCGAGCGACGATTTTCTGGAAAATTATGCTGCCGCTGAGCTTGCCTGCGGTTGCGGTGACGGCGCTGTTCTCTTTTATGACTGCGTGGAACGAATATATTCTCGCGGCGGTCTTCATGAACCGCGAAGAAAATCATACTTTGCCCGTCGGCCTGAAATTGATGATGGGACAGTTCGCCAGCGAATGGGGTCACTTCGCAGCCGGGGCTATTTTGGTGAGCTTACCGGTGGTGATCCTATTCTTCGCGCTGCAAAAGAACCTGGTCGGCGGCCTGACCGCGGGCGGCGTCAAAGGTTAGGGACCGCTCGCGGCAACCATTTTTCGCCGCTCTCACAATCGACGTGTTCCATGGTCACGCCGGTCAGAGCGAGGTTGATCATGCCGAAGGTGATCGGCAGCGAAAATCTCCTTGGGCCGATCGAGCCTGGATTGAAGACCACGATTTTTCCATCACGGGCGATCAGCGGGACGTGAGAATGGCCGCAGACGACGATCTGTACATTTTGCGCGATCGCTCTTTTGCGAACCGGCGCCTGCAGCTTCGGCCCATAAACGCCGATATGGGTGAGCAGGATGCGCAACACCAGCTGCTCGCGTCGCATGAATTCCAAACAGAGCTCATCCGGTAATTCCGGCGCGTGTTCGTCGATGTTCCCGCGGATGGCGATCAATTTCGATATTTCGGCGAGACCATCGAGCACGTCGAGCTCACCGATGTCACCCGCGTGAAGAATGAGATCCGGCGCGCGTCGCTCGAGATGTTTGCGAGCCTTGGCGTGCGGCGTGCTGTGCGTGTCCGCGACGACGGCGATGCGGAAAGAGGCCTCCTCGGGGAGCTCGATGGTGCGCGTGCCCGTCTTCAACGGAGGAACTATCGTCGAGCGTCTTGGCCGAAAGCAACGGCGTTGAGGATTCACCTCCTACCGCTTCGGGTGATTGTCGCGCGCGTGCGCATGGCCTATTCGCGATGAGGATGGCGCTGGTCTCACGACTGCTGGCTGGGCTGGCGGTGTTTCGGCAAGTACCGCCCACGTTCCACGTCTTGTGGCGGGCGAGCGCGTCCGGGACCGTGCTCATCGCGGTGTTGACCACCATCGCGGCGTTTATTCCGCCGGCGATCGCCTATGTCGGAAAGTTGATCGTCGACAGCGTGGTCGCGGCGGCGGCTTCGGGGACAGAGGCGGATCGCGAGCGCGTGTTGATCTATGTCGGCGTGGAGCTCGCGCTGATGGCGCTGTCGACGATCGTGGCCCGCATCTCCATGTACGTACGCGAGGTGGTGGGGGCGCAGCTCTCGAAGACTCTGAGCGGGGAGATTTTACAGAAAGCGTTGGCGCTCGAGGTGCGGCACTTCGAGGACTCCGAGGTCCACGACAAGATGCAGAAGGCACGGCGCGAGGCCGGCTCGCGACCGCTGTCTCTGGTGACGGAAGCGTTCGCGATTCTCCAAAATATGGTCACCCTCGCCGCCTATGCCGTGTTGTTGGTTTCCTTGTCGCCCTGGAGTGTGCTCATTCTATTGGCCGCGTCGGTGCCTTCGTTTATCGGAGAAGTACGTTTTGCGGGAGAATCTTTTCGTATCAATAGTTGGCGCGCACCCGAGGGTCGAAAATTAAACTATCTCGAGTGGATTTTGACCCGCGACAATCACGTCAAAGAAGTGAAGCTCTTCGGCCTCGGCGAGATGGTTTTGGGGAGATATCAGAGCTTATTCGGAAAGTTTTTCGACGAAGACCGGAAATTGGCGCGAAGAAGATTGGTTTGGGGATTGAGCCTGGGATTGTTGTCTTTGGCCGCATTTTACGGCTGTTACGCCTGGGTCGCCGGGCGCGCGGCGCAGGCGGCGATCTCTCTCGGCGAAATGACGCTGTATTTGATGGTCTTTCGCCAGGGCCAAAGTGCATTTCAAGGAATATTGTCCTCGATCGGGTCGATGTACGAAGACGCCTTATTCATGTCGAACTTATTCGCTTACTTGGCGATCCCGGCGTTGGGAGAAAAATCGCGGGTCGCACCGGCGACAGTTGTAGCGCGCGGAAATCAGCACGCGATCGAGCTGCGGAATGTGTCTTTCAAATATCCCGGAAAAGACGCGTGGGCTTTGCGGAACGTATCTTTGGTGATCGAGCCGGGAGAAAAATTCGCTTTGGTCGGCGAGAATGGCGCCGGCAAAAGTACTTTGGCAAAATTATTGATGCGCCTCTATGACCCGGACGAGGGAGAAATTCTCTATGGCGGCGTCGACCTGCGCGACATGGATCCGGCCGACCTGCGCGCGCGGATCAGCGCCGTCTTCCAAGACTCGGTCAAATATCAGTTCACTGTCCGCGAGAACATCGGCCTCGGCGACGTCCAACACTTGGAAGATCGCGCCCGCATCGAAAAAGCAGCGGAGAAAGGCGGCGCTGCCGCGGTGATCGATAGTTTGCCGGGAAAATACGAGGCGGTGCTCGGCGGCTGGTTCGAGAGCGGACAGGAGCTCTCGGGCGGTCAGTGGCAAAAGATCGCCGTCAGCAGATCTTTTATGCGCGATGACGCGGAGATCATGATCCTCGATGAACCGTCGGCGAGTATCGACGCCGAAGCGGAAGCAGAGCTGTTCGAACGATTGAAACGCCTGGCCGAGGAGCGGATCGCGATCATCATCTCGCACCGCTTTTCCACAGTGCGGATCGCGGATCGGATCGCCGTCTTACATCACGGAGGAATTACGGAGCTCGGGTCGCATGAAGAGCTGCTGGCGCGCGGCGGACGATATGCACATCTGTTCGAATTACAGGCGAAGGGGTACCAGTGATTCGATCAATTTCGCCAGCGTGGTGCGGTGACACGCTTCGGGTAAAATGCAGTCTTTCGAGCACAAGAGCGTGACCGTTTCCCCGTTTTGTACACGTTTCGCGAGCTCAGCCATCGTTTCGCGTTGGGACTCCATCTCGACTTGGTAACGCTGCAAATATTCACTCAGCGGAATCGGCGCTTTTCCTTTTTTGCCGAAATAGGAATCGAACAAGTCGGTGCTCGGACCGAGCTCGCGCAGCCAAATATCCCAAGTCTCTTTTGCCTTGGGCAGTCCGCGCGGCCGGTAGCGGCAGACGAGCACGCGATATCCGTCGTCGCTCTCTCGCGGTGCGTTCCAGCGTTTGGTCTTGATCGGCACGCTCACAGCATGGAGCGCGGCTCAGGGCGTTGTGAAGGGCTTAGAAGATGACGCCCGCGGTCAGCCCGCGATGCACCAGGATAAGGTCGGACCCTTTAAAATTGAGCGAACGCGAGGAAAATTCGGCGAAGAAACCCACCGATTGGGAGAGTGAAAATTCGACCGCTGCGTACAGATGCGCGCCGGTGGCGACGTGCCGGACGACGCCCGGGTTGTTGTCGACCCAACCGAACATATGAAAAGCGAGGTCGAGCCCGAAGGTGGCGTGAAAGGATGGCTTGCCGAGCGTGAGCATCAGGCCCGGGCTGCCCGCGACCAAAATCAACTTATCGCGGCCCTCGAAGTAGTGTTCTTCGCGGAGCTGCATGCGCGCGCCCAGGCCGGCGAATCCGTAGCGGATCAAGGTTGCGCGGACGCCGAGATCGACAAAATTGATTTCTCCGCGCGTGAGCACGCGGGCTTCGAGCGCGACCTCCGGATAGACCTCGTAGAACGCGCGCAGATCGACGAATGGGAGATCGGCAGTGTACGAAGCCGCCGCGGCAAACGCGAGCTTTCGGGACGCGCCGGGCACGTCGAGGATGCTGATCGCGTTCCGCTCGGTTGCGGCGAATTGTTCGACCTTCTGCGGCGCGTTCGCCGCGACCTCGTTCACCGGCGAGTCTTGAACGGGCGCGACTTGAACGGGCGCGACTTGAACAGGCGTGACTTGGACGGGTGCGGGCTCCGCCGGCCAAGCGGCGAGGACCGCCAGTGTTTTCAAGCGGGCGTCCGCGCGTTGGATCGAAAGAATGATCTGTTGGCCGGCGGTCAAAGTGGTCATCACGCCGTCGAACGAGCTGCGGTTCGGAACCGGGATATCGCCGAGCGCCAGGATGATATCGCCCGGGGAAAGAACGTGGGCCGCCGGACTATCCTCGCGGACCTCGACGACGAGCACTCCGCTCGCGGCGTCGGCGACTTTGACTCCGAGGTATCCGCGCAAGCTGTCCGCTCGGGCAGTTGTGGCGATCGCCACCGTGATGAGTAAGGCAAAGATTCGTAGTGGGTTCATAGCTTCCTCGCGGCTCCCCAGTGCAGCGGGCATGCCGAGAGGTTTCAGCTTGAGCGGGCCCAATTTCAGACGAACGTCCGGCCGGACATTTCCGATTTTCGAACACGTCCGGAGGATCGTCCGGGCTTCGGGTCAGCTTCGACCGAATTTGCGGAGGGTGGACTTGCTTTCGAAATAGAACAGCTCGCCAGCCGCATTCACGCCGATGAAGGCTTCGGCTTTATCGACGAGCTTGCCGGTGATCGGGTCCGTCGCGATGCGGAGCGCGCTGTTTTGCTCGAGGCGCTCGTTACATTTTTCGCAGCAACCAAAATATTTGCGGCCTTCGATGACCACCAAGCGCTGCGGCTTCTCGAGCAGCTGATTGTTCGCCATACATGTATGGCTCTTCTGCTCGACGAGCACGACCTTCGGCTCGCCGAAACACGCGCTCAACGGCGCGAGCACCAGCATGCTGAGGAAAGCTCTGCGCATTCGTGCTGGAAATAGCGAGACCTGCCGTATGCGGTCAAGCGTACGCCGGGGGCCCGATCTACGGAGGTTTCGCCCTAACGGCCCTGAACACTCACTTTTCGACTGCGTTGTCTGAAGCAGGCTCTTTCAATCCGAGCTCGCCCATGATCTTGCGCAGATCGAAGTACCCGCCCGCGGGTGGCAGCTCGCGGCAGGCGACCAGTCGGCGCACGAAGCTCTCGAACACCGCGCGGATCTCTTTTGCGTTCAAGCCCCGCGACTTGATCTCGTTGACGAAGGTGATCGAGTTCGCGCCTTTGACCTGTTCGTAGAGCTCCTCACCGTCGAGCGCGGCGACATAAGCCTCCCACTCGGCGACGGTACGCGGCTCGTTCACGACTCGTCCTTCAAAAAGTCCGGCCTACGAATCCCCGCGGCCATCGGCGTGGCCAAGAGATCGATCACCTTTCTACTCAAACCGATCATGCTCGCGGGCCGGTGCTCCATGCCCGTCCATTCGGTGCCGAGCGTCGCGCTCTGGGGCTTGATGATCAGATCGTCGAAGATCCGCGCCTGATTCTCTTGAACGTGGTGGCGCATGTCGTCGAGCGTCGTCCGGTATTTGTCGCGGCGTCCGCTGAGCACCACATCGATGGTGATCTCTTTGACAGGATCTTGCTGTCCATTGCGCCAGACGCGGCCGAGCCGTTGATTCATCTTCTCCGAGTCGACGCGGTCGAGGTGCATCACAGTATTGAATCCGTGTTGTAGATTCAAACCGGTGCCGTACTGCTGCGCTTCCATGGCGACGGTCAAGATCTCCGGATCAGCCATGATCACTTGTTCGATGACGAATTGACGCCATTCGTCTTCACCATAGATCGGGTTGTCGTCGCTCTCTTCTTCCTCCGGATTCGCGCGATATGCCTGTTTGCTGAACGGTAGTTTGTGTTCGCCGTAAGTCTCCAGCTCCGCGCCGTCTTTGAAGATGTGGATCTCTTTGCGCGTACACACGACATGTAAGCGGCCGGGCAGCTCTTCCGACATGCGTTGTCCGGTGGCCATCAAGAATTCGCGATCTTTTTCCGCGAAGATGATGCTGCGCGCGTTGTTGTCGGTCTCTTCGAGGCGCGCCGTCATTGCTTTGATCGCCGCTTCGATCTTCGGCGACACCGCACCCGCGCGCGGATAAACTTTCCAAGGCGTGTTCGCCAAGGTGTCGAGCAAAGCGACGCGTTGTTCGTGTCCGCCGTTCAAGAGGCGTTTCGCGCGCGGATCTTTCGCCGCCGGATTCACCGCATTTTTACCGGGCAGGCGACCGCCGTCCGCATGCAACGCGATCGCTCCACGCATCGGCACTTTCAAATTGTGCAGTTTCTGTTTGTAAGCCTTCTCGATCGACGGAGCCATCTTCACGGTGAGCCGCTGCCGTGTCAGCTCGGGCAAAGGTGCTTCCGGAATCTTCGTCTTGTCGATGTACTGGACATTCTTGTTGACCCACGCCTCGTACTCTTGGCGCGCGACTTCATCTCGCGTCGGACCGACGACGACTCCGCCGATACGATCTGCATAACGGTCCTCGAACTTGCGACGTTCCGACCAATGGACGCTCGCCTTGGTTGGATCCGTCATGTCGACGTTATTGGCGATCTGCACCAGGTTATACACTTCGCGCGGATCGGCTTTATCCATCACCGAGGCGGTCATGAGAATTTTCCGCGGGTGATCGATCTTGTAAGCCGCACGGGTCGCGACCCACTTCTCGTTCTTCAGCGCCTGCGCTTCGTCGAAGATCAAGGCGACATAGTCCGCCGCGGAGTGATTCTTCAACTGCGAATATTCGACAACATCCAAATTGCGCAGCAGGAAATCCGCTTCTTTGGGGCGCAGGAACTTTTGGACTTCACTGCGCACGTTGCCCGCCTGTCCTTCCGGACAGACATAAAGGAACTTGCCGTTGCTGTCCGGATCACCCTGGACCCCGTCGCGGATGAGCTTTTGCATCATCGCGATGGCGATCAACGTCTTGCCGCCGCCCGTACCGAGCCCGACGACACCGCGGTTGTCGTTCGCTTCCAGCCGCGCCAAAATGCGCTGCTGCACCGCGTGGAATTTGAGCGGCATCTTCTTGCCGCCCGGCAATTCGATCTGTTTGCGGAAGCCACCGATCGCATCCGGCGAATAGAAGTCGAGATTGTCGCTGGCCATCGCGCGGTTGAGGCGCGTGAGGTCGTCGAAATAAGTGCTCAGTTTGTCGGTCGCCGCGGGCGAGAGCAACAAACTTCCGCCGAGCGCCTCGCGGACGGCATCGAAGTAGCGCGGTTCGAAGTAGAATGAAGTATTGCGCGTCCCCTCTTTATAACGAATGTCCGGGATCTGTTTAGACAGTTGGCGAACCGTCCGGCGCAACGTGGTCCAGGAGCCGGTTTGAAACGGCACCTGGAGCAACATCATCTCTTCCCGACGTTTCCCGCGGCGAAGCTCGGCGACGGTCACATACGGTTCGACCGTGCCCGGATTGATACGCGATGGGATCTGCACACCTTTCTTCGAGCCGGGAGACAGACGATAAGCCGTGCCTTCCAACATTCGGCCATGGCTGTTGATCATGTCGTCGAGGAACACGCCCGCGAAACGGCCGCTGACGATCACCCGCTCTTGCACACCATCTTTTGTGGTGAACCATCGCGTCGGCAATACGCGTGTTTGGCCGTTTTGTTTGGCGCGATCGTCGGTGAGCGCGACCATCTCGATTTCCGGGCTCTCTTTGGCGAGACGCCCGAGCGCAGTTTTGCTGACGCTGCGCAAAGTTTTCGGATCGATGCTCAGTTTGTCGGAATCACCGCGACGTTTTTCAGCCGCCAGCTCACGTTTGCGATCGCGCACCCATTTGTCGACGGTGGGCGCGTTGTCGCTCGGGGCGAGCTTCTCGTCGAAGACGTAGGTCTTGTCGCCGTGCGTGCCGAGGTGAACGATTTTGCCGAAGATACGTGCTTTGCTGGGGACGAGGTCTTCTTCGAGAATGCGATCCACGATGCGCTGATCGATGATCGCGTATGTTTCGCTGCGAAACTTCTTTTGTTCGTAGAGATCCGGGTGTTCGCGCTGCAGCTTCTCGGTCGCTTTTTCCGCGGGCGACATCAGCCGAATATTTCCCCACGCACGTTCGCGCACGGCGGGAGTCCGCGATTCCGTCGCCGGCGAAGGTGTCAGGTGCAAACCGCGTTGTTCGGCGACCTCGATCAACAGTCCACGATAACTGCGACCGATCTGGGCCCATAAAATTTTGTCGTGGCTGCGATCATTCGTCAGCTCGGAAAGTCGCGCTTTGATGTCTTGAACCTGCTGATAGATGCGGTTCATCAATCCCGGCGAAAAACGATTGCCGACACCTTCAGTGCTCGCACGCGTCACTGCGAGGATCACTTGATCGAGACGTGAAGCAACTGCATCCGGTGGAGTCGCGCCCAGCTCGAGTCTACGCAGATCTGCATAGAGCTCGAAGAAAGGCATACCTTCGCGATCGACGTTCTTCAGAATCGCTTCTTTCGCTCCCGCCGAATACACATGTTCTGCGACAATGCGTTTCTTCGGGGGCAGCGTCGCGTCGAGCTTCGAGGCGAACGGTTTGTCTCCTTGCCAGCGAACGTCGGCGGCAGAGGTGCGCGCGCGGGCATCGAGCTTACGTTGGAGCGCAGCCCATTTATCGGCGTCGCTCAGCGCGCCTTGCGCTTTGAAGAAGTCGGTGACGCGCGCGGCGTCTTCTTGTTCGAGCTGACCGGAGGCGATCAGCGTCGAGAGCGCAGTGGTGAGCTGCTTTTCGGCGCGTTCTCCGCCGTGCTGGGGACGCAGTCGCAGCGCCGCAAGCGCGTCTGCAACGGGACCGTCGAGTCGATCGATGATGGCGCGCGTCATTCGTTGGTCACGGCGGCGTCGAGCCCGGCGTGTACCGTTATTCTCGGCAAAACGCGGGCGGCGTTGCGCACATGTCGGATAATGGTGAAGCAGTGAAATTCGTCGATGATCTAGGGCGGTTACTTGCGGCGTCCGCGCTTCATCCCCTCGTTGGGGGACGGACAATCGCCGCTGCGCATCGCGGCGACGGCGTTCGCCAAGCTGGCGGCGGCGTTCTTCACATCGCCTTGAAAGCCGGTGTTCGCCTCGTAGGCGTCGTGGCTGGTCGCGTAGGGCTCGTAATAACCGACGTATCCGTCGACGGTGGCAAAAGGGCCAGCTTGCACCAATCCGATCCAGACCAGCCACTCGGTGAGATGGCGGCGTGCATCCTCGGCGCCGGCGACATCGCCGTGCACCACGATCGAGAAGGCACGACCCGCGAGATGTTGCGGCGCATCCCAACCGGCGAGCTCCATCTCTTTGGCACGGAGTGCGTCTTTGCCTTGGGTCGACGTCGGATCGGGATTGCAGCCGTCCGCACACACGAGTCGATCGATCATCAGTTTCATCACACTCGGCACATGAAACCAATTGACCGGTGACACGATCATCACTCCGTGGGCTGCGACCCAACGTGGATAAAGCTCATTCATCCAATCGCCTGTTTGTCCGAGTGAATGATGCGGATAACAAGAACACGGCCAATGACACAGCGCAGGTGACGTCGAAACACACGATTTACATGGATAGATCACGCGACCGAACTCGCTCGCCAACACGCTCAGATCGAGGACATCGACTTCGATACCGCGCGCCACGAGCTCCGCTTCAGCAAGCTTCACCATGCGATAACTCTTCGGGGTCTCGCCGGGACAGGTTTGGTCGCTTCGTGCAGAGGCTGAAATCAACAACACGCGTGAAGGGGTGCTCGCATCTTTTTGACGTTGTTCGGCGGCGAGAATCGCCTCCCGCGCGGTGAGCCAATCGAGCGAAAGCTCATAGGCAGGATCCGCGAAACCTTCGCCTGCAGCTCGCGTGCGCGGCGCTTTATGGTGATTGTTATAGTTGTCGTAGGCGATATCGACGATTGCGTTGAGCTCGTCCTTCACCGCGTCGAAAGCAGGATCCGCGAAACGTGCGCGAAAACGTTTCTCGAACTCTTCGCGCGAGATCTCCGTCGAGGGTTGCTCGCTGACGATGCGCAGCTTGGTCATCGCCGGTGTTCATAGCGTCGCGCGCGGCGTGCAGCCAGCATCGTGAGACGAGAGGGCAATTTGCCACGGATTCAGGCGACGAGGCGTCCTCCCGGGGCCGTGTCGACTGGGCGGGGTCGGCAACATTCCAAACGGCGCACGCGCAGAGGGCTGCCGAAGGGCTCGGAGATCGATTTGTCGAACAAGTCTCAAGTGATCGGGTTATGGTCGAACCACTTCAACCACTCTTTGGCGAGCTCGAGGCGGCTTCGCTCGAGACGATACAATACTTGTCGCCCGACTCGTTCTTGCGACAACAAGCCCGCTTCTTCGAGCACGCGCAGATGTCGTGTCGTGGTAGGCCACTTGTGAGCGAAGCGTTTCGCGATGTCGCCCGCCGAGACCGCTCCGCCGACGAAGTGAATCGTCAAAAGGATCTGGCGTCTCGCGGGATGCGCGAGCGCAGCAAATACACTCTCGAGCGCAGCGAGGCGGGCTTCCGGATCCAACGTGGTCACTCGACGGGATCGATCTCCGTAATCTGAAGTTTCTCCAGGATCGGACCCATCGGCTCCCAGATCGCCATCACCTCGGGCGTCTGGTGCGCGACGTCGGAGGACTTCTCGTCCTTCCACTGAAAGATCTCGACGATGTAATGCGCGTTGGCGCGGATATCGTACGCGCGCCAGAGCTTCGCGGGCACGTCCGTGGCGAGCCCGATACTGGTGAGCGCCGGATAGTGCTTCTTCACCAGCGCGAGAAGCTCCTCTTCTTTGCCGGACTTCGGATAGTACGAAACCAGATTCGTCACCGGACCCGGCTTCCGCGGCTGTTTACGTTCGTGCTCAGTTCCCATACGTGCCTCCTTGAGATGGTCGACGTTTAGCTAAAATGCTAAATGTTGTCCAGATCAGTTTTGAGGCGTACGAAGATCGGCGCGTGATCGCTGTGAAACCGCGCCTCTACGTCGTCGAGGATATCGGCCGCGACCGTGCGCTCGCGAAGGCGGTGAGACACGAGCGCAAAATCCACGCGGGCAGCGTCGAGCTTTCCCGACCGCGCTCTCCGATTGAACCACGTGTATTTTCTCGCGTCGGGATGAAGCTCGCGAAAGATGTCGACGACCTCGAGCGCGGGAATGAGCTCCTCGTTGAAAGCTCGACGTGCGCCGGCGTGAGGCTCTTCTGTTCTCAGGCGTGGAAACGTATCTCGAGCCGTGCGTGAGATATTGAAGTCACCGATCAACACCAGAGAGAGGCCGCGATCGATGAACGTTCGACAGTACTCTTTCAATTGATCATTGAAGCGCCGCTTGAAAGTGTGTCGATCACCTGCGACCACGCCGAGGTCGGGGTCGTAGTATTGCTTGTCCGTTCCGTTGACACCGTACACATTGATGATCGCCAGCTTGAGATTGGGCAATTCGATCGTCGCGACACGACCTTCGCGATCCCATGCGGGCCCGGGTTGCGGGACAGCATCCAATGAGTCTTTGAAGTAGAGACATACACCGTAGGCGCGACCTCCTCGAAAGGTGACGTTCTGTGGATCGCGGGCGAGCGAAGCGTGACATTGATAGCCCCGCAGCGCGCCGCGCATGGCGGTGATCTGCGCGGCGTCGGAGCCTCGAATGCGCACCTCCTGCAAGCACAACACGTCGGGGTGATCGAAGTGTTGCAGCACGTCGGCGAGCGTGCGCACTGCGTCGTAGGCGAGGTACGGCGCGAGATTTTCGATGTTCCACGAGACGATCGAGAGCACGGGCACCATCGCATCTTAACAGCGGGAGCCGTGGTATTTTGCACCAGCAGATCGCGTAGAATACGACGCTCCGAAATGTTAGCGTCGCCGCCATGTCGTTGAGCCGCAGCCTCGCACAGGCCCAGTTTGGAGATCATTTTCACGCGTGCGCTTTTGTGAAGGGACCCGCCGACGAGCAGGCCTTGATCGAGCCGTTTCTCACCGAAGGGATGAAGCGCGGCGAGAAAGCCGTGTACATCGTCGACCCCGCGAAGCGCGAGGAGCACGAGAGTCGTCTTCGAGTGGCGGGTCACGCAAAGGAGCTGCTCGACGTCACGACGTGGGGCCATGCTCACCTCAAGGGCGGTACCTTCGATCAGGATCGCATGATGGCCGACCTCGAAGTGATGATCCGCGATCACGCCGCGACCGGCATGCCGCCGATGCGGTTGGTGGGCCAGATGGGCTGGGTATTTTCCTCGCCACCGGGCATCGAGAAGCTCGTGGCGTACGAAGCGAGCGTCAACGATCTGCTGAATCGCGGGAAGACTCCGACTGTGTGTGTATACGACGTGCGCCAGTTGAACGGTTCCATGATGATGGACCTGCTTCGCGCGCATCCGCTCACGGTCATGAACGGTGTGCTCCATGAAAATCCGTTTTACACTCCGCCGGAACAGATGCTTCGTGAAATTCAATTGCGCCACGCTATGAGCTGAGTCGATGGCCGAATCGCCCTCGCGCAATAGAGACGACGGTCGCCTTTTACGCTGTATCCGCGACTTGGCAACGTTGAATGCGTTGCCATCGATGTGTATCGGCAGGTCATTCGAAGAGAGTCTAGAGATTATCCTCGACGCGCTTCCCACGGCGCTGAGCTGCGATCTGATCTATCTGCGTTTGCCGGACTCCGCACAACCCGAACGGGTTACTCTCGGCGGCGTAAAACTCGCCAAGGAACGCCTGGGAGCCGTGCAAACAGCGCTCGAGGCCGGTCCCGACTCGGCCGGCGCACTGACCATGCCGGGCTCTGTCAAATTGTGGTGTTTCGAGGTGGAGCTTCCGATCGGGACTACGCAAGGTGCTTTGATCGCCGGACGGCGCGCGCCGATGGATCCCGAGACCGACCGCGTTTTGGTTCGAAGCGCGGCGAACTTGGTGGGGACCACGCTCGAGAGCGCCCGGCTGCTGGAAACTGCACGTCGCAAAGATGAGTTTTTAGCGATGCTCGGTCATGAGCTGCGCAATCCGCTGGCGCCGATCATGACTGCTGTCGATCTGCTGAAAGCCCGCGGGACCGAAGGTATCGAGCGCGAGCGCATGATCATTGAACGGCAAACTCGGCATATGGTGCGGCTGGTCGACGACCTACTCGACGTCTCGCGCACGGCGACGGGCAAGATCGTGCTTCAAAAGGAGCTGATCGAGGTTGCCGCCGTCCTTTCGACAGCGGTGGAGATGTCTCGCGCGATCATCGACGAGCGACATCATGAGCTCGACTTTCAAACTGAGCATACTGGGCTTCTTGTTTACGCTGATCCGGCGCGGCTGACACAAGCGGTCTGCAATCTCCTCAACAACGCCGCAAAGTACACCGAGCCCGGTGGACGTATCAGCGTAACGGCACATCGCGCCGGAGACCAGGTGCAGATCAAGGTCCGCGATACCGGCACAGGGATCGACCCCGAAATGCTCGCCCATGTCTTCGAGCTCTTCGTGCAAGAACGGCAGGCGCTCGATCGCGCGCGCGGCGGTTTGGGTGTCGGCTTGTGGATCGTACGTACTTTGATGGTGCTCCACGGAGGGACCGTCGCGGCCGAGAGCGCGGGTCGAGGGCTGGGCACCACGATCACGCTGAGCATCCCCGTCGCAGCTCCGCAGTCGGCCAAGGCGCCCGCGACGGCGGTCTCCACGGAATCCGCTCCAGTCTGTCGCAGTCTACAAATGTTGGTGGTCGACGATAACCGCGACGCGGCGGAGCTCCTCGTCGACTACCTCAAAGAAGCCGGACACACCGTCCGCGTCGCTCACGACGGCGCAAGCGGCTTGGCTGCGGCTCTGAGCTCGAAACCGGACGTCGTGCTCCTCGACATTGGCCTTCCGATCATCGACGGCTACGAAGTCGCGCGCCGCATCCGCGCAGATGAAGACGGTGGTCAAATCAAGATCATCGCGATTACAGGTTATGGCCAAGAGAGCGACAAGCGTCGCGCAGAAACGTTGTTTGACGGCTATTTGATCAAGCCGGTGCTCGCGGAGAGCTTGGAAGAGATGATCCGTGAGGTCGCAGTCCCGCGCGGGTCAGAGAAATAATTCATCCGGTGAGCGCCGGCGCAATTCACAGAGGCGGGAGGTAGTGGAACTTGATCAAAAAGATCTGCTGGCCGGCCCCGTGTTTCGCGATTCTCAAGAGCTCGGCGACGCTGTCGAAACCTGAACGTCGGGCGAGCGCGGGCGTGATGTCTTTGCGCGTGATCGGCTCGATGGAGTCGACTTCGATCTGGCCCTCTCCAAACTTGTAGCGACCCCCGGGGCGGACGCGGGCGCTGCCCCAAATTCGTATACTGCAAGTGATCTTGCCGTTGCGGATTCCGTCGTGAAGCTTCTTGGTGAACTGCATTTCGCCTCCCGCGAGGGCCCGGTCCCTGTTACCACGGCTTCGCGAGATGTCTCCAGCGAGGTCGACCGCGCTCACTTTGTTCCGAGCAGTCGCGATCTCGTGTATCAAGGCGCCATGAGAAACAGGATTGTGGTGAGCGTTATGGCCGCGATACTGATTGCGCAGGTCGCGATCGCGGACGAGAAAAAGAAGAAGACGGTGAAGCTCACCGGTGACGACGGGACCCTCCAGGTCGAGGTGCCCGAAGACGCGGATGAAGATGAAAGGCGCGACGTGGAAGTGGACGGCGACACGGCGGCGGCGGTCGGCCTGACCAAGAAGAATAACAAGTTGGTGATCGAGGGTGCCGGCAAGCAGCTCGTGCACGCGTGCGCACCGAAACAAGAGATCATGGTCCAAGGCTCGAGCCATCAGATTACGCTGACGGGGAAGTGTCATGGTGTGACTGTCGAGGGCACGCAGCACAACGTAATCGTCGAATCCGCAGGCAAAATCACGGTCTCCGGCGTAGGCAATCAAGTTTCCTACGAGCGCGGACTGGACAAGAAGGGACCGAAGATCTCGAAGAGCGGATTGAACAACAAAGTCTCAAAGATCGAGAAGAAATAAAGCAGTACTGTTTGCTCAATGGCGACCGGCGCGCGCGAACATCGGCCAAACATGACTATTTTTCGACGGCGGGCACGTTCCCGAACGTGAAGCAGAAACGCGAACCTTGGTCAGGGGCGGAGACGAGCCAGATCTTGCCTCGGTGTTGTTCCACGATTTCGCCGCAGATGGTCAGACCAAGCCCGCTACCTTCATATTTGTCGCGATTGTGCAGTCGCTGAAACGCCCCGAAGATCGTTGCTTGATGCTGCTCCGCGACTCCGATCCCGTTGTCCTCGACACAATATCGAGGAAATGGAGCGTCGGACTCTTCTGCATAGACGCGCACGCGAGGCCGTTCACCCGGACGGGCGAATTTGATCGCGTTGCTGATCAGGTTCAGGAAGAGTTGATAGAGGCGCCCTTCGTCACCTTGCGCCGGCGGCAGCTCTGCGACCTCGACTGAAGCTTCCTTCTCGGCAATTCTCAGCGCGAGGTCCGCCACCGCACGCTGCGCGACTGCGCTCATGTCGACCGTAGTGAATTCGCGCGGTCGCTGGAGCTTTGCATAGGTCAGCAGCGAATCGAGCAGCGAGGACATACGCCCGCAGGCACTGCGCGAACGATTGAGATAATGACGTGCTTCAGGCGCGAGAGTTTGCGCGACCTCTGTGTCGAGCGCGTCGAGAAAACCTCCCATCGCCCGCAACGGCTCGCGAAGATCATGCGAAGCGGCATGCGTAAAGTGTCGCAGTACAGCGTTCGCGCTGCGGAGCTCATCCGAGGTTTTGCGGTGCGATTCGATCTCGCAAGCGAGGCGACGGCGTTCGCTCTCCAGCTCGAGAAAGACACGGACTTTCCCCCGCAAAATATGCGGATTGATCGGCTTCAAGAGATAGTCGACTGCGCCCGAGCCGTAACCTTGCAGCTCATTGGCTTCCGCCTGACTCATCGCAGTCAGAAAGATGATTGGTATATTTTTAGTCTGCGGATGTTGTCGGACGTAGCTCGCAACTTCGAATCCATCCATCTCCGGCATCTGCACATCGAGAAGGATCAGAGCGAATTCCTGCTTCAGCAGAAGCTTGAGCGCTTCGTTTCCGGAGGTCGCCCGCACGATCTCGCAGGACATGGTCCCGAGCGTCGCCTCGAGGCCGATCAAGTTGGCTTCGACGTCGTCGACGATTAGAATGCTGGGCAAAGATTCATCCATGACGTTCCCTCAGCTCTCAGTATGCCGGAAGATGCGTTCCCGCGGCGCAACCTCTGTCATGCGACCGGCGCTCTGAGAAGGGAGGGCTTCGCTGCTCCCCAGGCAAAGAAAGCCACCGCGGCACAACGCTTGTACCAGCTTTTCGACGACGCGCGTCTTGAGATCGGCGCCGAAATAGATCAACACGTTCCGGCACAAAACCACATGCATTTCTCCAAAGACCTGGTCGCTGACCAAGTCATGCTGGAAGAATACGATGTTCTTCTTCAATGCCTCTTTTACAACGATGTGGTCGTAGGCTGCGTGATAGTAGTCGGAGAACGACTCGGCGCCGCCGGCCTTTTGGTAATTTGCCGTAAATTTGGGCGTAGAACGGGCGGGATAGATGCCTTCCTTCGCGCGTTCGATCGCGTCGGCGCTGAGATCGGTCCCATAAAGTTGGGCGCGTTCGTAGAGACCTTCCTCCGCGAGAAGGATGGCGATGGAATACACCTCTTCGCCCGAGGCGCAACCTGCATGCCAGATCCGCAAACGGGGATAGGTTCGCAGCACCGGGACCACCCGTTCGCGGAACACGGAATAGAAGCGCGGATCGCGGAAGAACTCGGTGACCCGAATCAGGACGAAGTCGAGGAGCGCGCCGAAAAATGTATGATCGTCGAGTAGCCTCTCTTCGAGTAATTTTATATCGGAGATATTAAATCTTTCGCAGAATGCACTGATCCTGCGCGACAAAGAAGGCATTGAGTAATCACGCAGATCGAAGCCGTATCGCGCCTCGATCGCGATCAGGAGCGAGCCGAATGCAGCTTCGTCACTCGCGTCGCTCTTGTTCATTTGCGTCTCCCGAAGTCAGCCAAGCGTGGAGCATAGAGAGCAGACGATCGCCGTCGATCGGTTTCGACAAATAGTCGCTGGCGCCGGCTTCGATACACTTTGCGCGATCACCTTTCATCGCCTTTGCGGTCAGAGCGATGATCGGTAACTCACTAAATCGCGCGACCGCCCGGATACGTCGCATGGCCTCGTATCCGTCCATCTCGGGCATCATGATATCCATGAGCACCGCGTGGACTTCGGGATTGTCATTCAGCATCGCCACCGCGGCCTTTCCTGTATCTGCGACGAGAACTTCGGCGCCTTTCGCGCGAAGCATCGCCGACAGAGCATATACAGTACGCATATCGTCATCTGCGACGAGGAGCTTTCGCCCGCGGAGATTGATGTCTCGAGAGCTGACACCGGCGAGCATGCCCGGACGGGGGGCGCGCGCACCGGCCTTCAGCTGGTTGACGAAGAGCCGCGCTTCTTCGAGCAGCCGTTCGCTCGACTTGCCTTCGCGCACGACGACGCTCTCTGTATATGCTTCGAGTCGCTGGACCTCCTCCCGACTCAAAGCGCGATCAGTATAGACGATCACCGGCGGTATACGGAGGTCGGGGTGTTCGTGGAGGTGCTCCAGCAGCGCAAGTGCGTCCGTATCCGGCAGCGCGAGATCGAGGATCAAACAAGCATATCGCTCCGTGTCGAGCGCCTGCATCACTTCTTCTTCGGTGCGCACCCGCTGCGTCTCGATCTTTGCCTGCGCCAACAGCTCGGTGACGGAGTCGCCGAAATCGCGTGTTCCCTCGAAGATTAGCACATGTCCCGGTGAAGACGGCGGCGCGAGGACCTCCAGCGCGGCTTTGAGATCACCTTTGGTGATCGGCTTCGTCAGATAGCCGACAGCACCCATGGAGATCCCTTGTTCGCGGACATCCATCGCCGAGATGAAGTGAACCGGGATAGCTCGCGTGGCCGGATTGCTGCGGAGACGATTCATCACTTCAAAGCCGTCAATATCCGGCAAGCGTATATCGAGAATGATCCCACGGGGGCGGTGCCTTTCCGCTAGAGCGAGCCCGCTGGCGCCGGTCTTGGCGATCAAGACATGAAAGCCGTTGGTCGCAGCGATCTCCGCGACGCGATCCGCAAAGACCATATCATCTTCGATCAACAACAACGGACCGCGCGAAGCTTCCGCTCCTTGAACAGGCGGAAGCTCTTGCGGGGAGTGAATGTCGGTCTGCTCCGACTGTCGACGGGGCAAGGACTCCACAACGACCGAGCCTTCTCCTTTCGACTTTTCTGGAAGTGTTACTTTGAACGTGCTTCCCTGGTTCGGGGCGCTCACCAGATCGAGCTCTCCGCCGAGCAACACAGTGAGCTCCCGGACGATCGCCAGCCCTAAACCTGTTCCGCCGTAGCGACGTTCTGTCTTTCCGTCGACCTGCTCGAAGGGAGCAAAAATTCGTTTCTGGTGTTCCGCGGGAATGCCGATACCGCTATCGGTCACCGAGAGGCTCACCGACCCCGGTCGGCCGGGCGCGATCTTCAGAACGACCTCTCCTCGTTCCGTGAATTTGATCGCGTTGCCGAGTAAATTGGTGAGGATCTGATCGAGCAACCGGCGATCGGAGGTGATCTGCGCGGGCGCTTGCGGATCGAGCTGCACCCGAAATTGAATCGCCTTGTTTTTGGCGACAGGGCCATGCACTCGCGTCATATTCGCGGCGACGTCCGCGAGCACCACCGGCTCGACGTTCACTGTCTGTTTTCCCGCCTCGATCTTTGCAAGGTCGAGAACTTGATTGATCAGCGCGAGGAGATCGCGCCCGGCCGAGAGGATCGTATTCGCGAACTCAACTTGTTTCTCCGTGAGGTTTCCGCCTTCGTTTTCGCCGAGCATGCTGGACAACAACAACATGCTGTTGAGCGGTGTGCGCAGCTCGTGCGACATATTGCTGAGAAACTGTGATTTGAAGGCGCTGACTTTCTCGAGCTCGCGCGCCTTATCTTGGAGTGTCCGCCGAATCTCCTCCAGATCGTGGTTGCGCTCTTCGAGGAGCCGTCCTTGAACCTCGAGCTCTTCGGTCTGGTGCAAGAGGACTTCGTGTTTGGTGCGCAGCTCCTCTTGTTGCCCTTGGAGCTCGTCGTTGTTGAGGCGCAGCTCCTCTTCTTGGGCGCGCAGCTGCTCCGCTTGTCTTTGGGTCTCCTGCAGGAGCTCGCGCCGCACCTTACGAGTCTTCGCAAGGTCGAGCGCGACGGCCAATATATCTCTGATCGACAGGAGAAACTCATCGATCGCCGAGGTTCGTGCCTTGAGGAATGCGAGCTCGAGCACGCCGGTGACCTTCCCGAGGTGAACGATTGGAAGGAACACGATCGCGCGGGCATGCGATTCGCCGAGGCCCGAGCGGATCCGCAGATAGTCATGCGGCGGATCGTCGATGATCAAGAGCTCAGTCTGTTCGGCCGCCTGTCCGACCAAACCTTCGCCGCGCCGAAAGGCCAACATCGGCGTCGTCGCGTGACTTGCACCGGACAGTGCATAGTCCGCGAGAAGCTCGAGCTGCGTTTCATCATTTTCGATGTAGAGCGCAGCGGCGATCGCATCTGCATGTCTGGCGATCAAAGTGACGGCGAGACGGCCCGTATCCTGGAGCTCGAGCTCTTTTTGAAGCTCAGCGGCGAGCCGGGCTTGTCCACTCTTCTGCCAATCTGCTGCGTCTCTTTCGAGGTTTGCAAGACGGAGGCTCTCTGCCATCTGATTTGCACGTCGAGCGACCTCCCCGAGCTCATCGGCACTCAACACTTCGATCGGCTGGTCGAACTGACCTCTCCCGAAGCGCGCCAGGCCATCATAGAGCGCGCGGACGGTGCGCATCACGGAGCGACTCATCAACAGCGACAACGCAAACACGAACAGGAAGGAAAATACGTTGATCACGAGGCGCGTCTTGGTACCCGAACGCTCAGCTTGGCGGAGAGCCTCGAAGGCGGCGCCCAGCTCGGCTGCGTCGAAACGCGTAGTTTGGTCGAGGTGTTCTTGCACGTCCCCGTGCTGGACCTGCATTTTGCCCATCGCTTCGACGAGTGCTTCACCGGTTTCGCCGGCGACCAAACGTTTTGAGACTTCGGCCGCGGTCTGATAGTAGGTCTCGATCTCAGTCTGAAGCAGCGCGACTTCGGCGGGATCCAGCGTATCTTTCGCGCGCGTGAGCTCGAGAAGGAGCTTCTCTTTCGCAGTCTTGGTCAACGCCAGCGTTTCCAGATCCTGCGCAGCCACCGCGTCTTGAAATCCCCGGTGCAGGCGTTCGAGCCCTGCCGTGAGCTGAGGGCCGATCAGCAGCCGCGGGAGGTGGCGTTGTTCGATGTTCTCCAACTGAACGTTGACCTGGCTCGCGGTCCGTTCGCTCTCCAGGATCAACAGTGCAAATGCAACTGCGGTCGCAGCGCTGAGCGCCAAGAGCTTGCTGCGAAAGCTCAGCCTCATCAGCGAATCACCAACACTTTCGCCGCGCCGATATCCGCCTTCGTGGAGACATAGGCGACTGCGCCCGGATTCTTGAGCACGTATTGGACTACGGCCTCTTCGGAGTCGAGCTCCGGCGGAGGGAGGCCTCGACCGGAGAAGATCTGTTGTTGCCAATAACTCTTGACCGCAGAGACTGTACGATTGAGCACCATCGTCGCGAATTTTTCGCGAAGAGAGGAGCTCGAGGGCAGATCGGCGGGTGCGACTCGTTCGCCGTGCGACCAGCTCCGCACCTTCTTCAAGAACATATCTGCCAGCTCGCGCCGTTCGATGTTCGTCGCCGGATTCGACGGGTGCACGATGACGCGATATTCCTGCGTCGCCGCGATCAATGAGAAGAGGACAGTGAGTACCAAGCTGCTCATCTGGAACCTCAGAAATACAACGTCGTCTTCAGCATGAAGAGGAGCCAATCGCGCTCCAGCGCGGTCAGGGGTTTATTGTCGTTGAGCGCCGTGCTCAATGCCGCGGTCCCTCGAAGATAGTGGCCCTCGACTTTTACCAGCCAGAAGGAATTGATATCGAAGCGAAGTGTCAGGGCAAAGTCTTGTTGGGACCCCGCGCGGCCTTTGCGATTCTCGATGTTGGGAAAAATGACGGAGTAATAGGCGCCCGGATGAAAGTGCTCATTGATCTCGTAAGAGACGAGAAAGTAGCCACGCTGGTCCGTGGTCTCGGCCGAAGGAATGAGCGCGTTGCCGACGAGCTCGGCGTGCCAGCTGCTGTATTCGGCCGCGAGCAAGAGCGCGTCTCGCGTGTATTCAATCGAGGCTGCCCACAGAACGACCGGGATCTCGAATATCGCCGGGATTCCGCCGATCGAAACGTAGGTGTCGAGCCGGAGCGCCTGCAGGCTGCCACCGAGGCGCAGGCCCTCGAGCGGCGTCTCCCACATCAAGCGGCCGCCGACCAGATAGGGTGTGTCGAGGTCGACGACCTGCACCAACCCGGACGCGCTTTCGACCTCGAGGAAGATCGTGCCGCCGTACAGTCGATATTCGAGCGCCCCGGCGACGTCGAGACTGACATATCCATAGATTTCGCCGCCGGTCTGCGCGAGTAGATAGTCGCGATTGGCGATGGGATAGACAGATTGCGGGAGAAGAATGGGCACACGGGCGGCGTCGATATCACTTGTTTCGTTGTATAGACCGAATGGAAGTTTCACTCGGCCGGCGCGGATTCCGAACCAATCCGCGAAGCGATAGTCGAGATAGAACCAGTCGAGCTTTGCATCGAAGTTGCCGATCGGACCGAGCTTGCGGGCGAAGAATTGAATCCCTCCGCGGAGATCGCGCGTCAGGTTCTTCGTAAAGTTGATGCCGACTTCAGAGAATTCGAAGCTCCCTCGCTCAGAACGCGCAAGATAGTTGTTCGTCGACGTTTTGATGAAGCCCTGACTGACGAACGCGTGAACTTCGATATCTTGTATCTCCTCGAGGATTTGCTCGGCCGCGCTCGGAGCGCTCTCCATCGCGAGCACCGGTGCGGCGATGGTCGCGGACTCCGTGAAGCTCGCGGTCGATGTTTGCGCGAGCTGCGCGCTGAGCAAGAGGAGGCATTGGGCAAGCTCCATGGCGTCTGTGCGTTCTAGCTTCAGTCGGAGCCGAGCGCGATGTCGGACGTCGTGATTGTCGGCGCACGTCGTGTCTCCGCGGACACGTACCTGCACCTACCACTACTGCGCTCGCGGGCCACATTCTGCGAAGAATCCGCCTCGCCGGTGCGGCCACCGCAATTCGTGCGCTCGATGCCCCGCTGTTACCGCGCGAAAAAGCACCGCCGGAATACGACCGGGAGGTCGTGATTACCTGAGCTCGCATGGATCGGCAGCGTCGAATTTCGCTCGCTCGTCGTTCGGTCGAGGGGCTCTCCACCGGCGACGCGTTCGGTGAGCGCTTCTTCGCCTCCCGCGAGACGATCCTCCAACTCATCAACTCACGTGATCTGCCCAAAGCACCTTGCCGCTACACGGATGACACCGAAATGGCGCTCTCGATCTACGAAGTACTCGCGAATCGAGCAGGCACTTGGTCTCGCACCGATCACCGACATCGTTGATTCGGCGGTAAAGCTCGGCAATGGGACTGGCGTATCGGCTGCGGATAAAGTGCCACTGTGCATATTCGCGGCAGCTCGGAATCTGGATTCGTACGAAGCTGCATTATGGGACGTCGTCGCTGGGCTTGGGGATCGAGACACAACTGTGCAATCGTGGGCGGCATCGTCGCGCTCTCATCTGGGCAAACTCCCAAATCGTGCAGAGCTCTCGTGAACCGATTCCGATACAAGCTATAATCGCCCTCTCTTCTTCGGTTTGTCGTCACGGTTTTGATCGAGAGCTGCGCACCTTGAGATTACGCAGTGTAATTGAATAACGCGTCGTCTTCACCGGTACCACGCGATGCTGCCAGTTGTAGCGAGCTTCATCTTGGATGATGACGAGTGAATTCGGCTGGAGCTGGAGCTCGTATTTGTTGTCCTCGAGCTCCTGCCCACCGCGGTCTCGCCGAAACTGCATACGTCCCGTCGCTCCGAGAGAGATAGAGACGACGGTGTTCCCAAACGCAGGAGCGTCGCGGTGCCAGCCGATGCCTGAGCCTTCGGGATAGCGCCAAAGGAGAGCGGCGGCGAACGCGCGGGGCTCGAGGCCGGCGGCGGTTTCCGCGCGGCGGGCGAGCTTCGACAACCACTCGGGCATGGGGCCGATGCTTTTGCTTTTGCGGCTCGTCGTGTCGTAGTCGTGCCCGAAGTAGATCGCGCGGCGCTTGGCGATCACTCCGCGAAAGAGCACCTCGTTCCAAGCGGAGGGATCGAAGCTCTCGATCGTATGGAGGACCTCCGCGCCTTCCGCCGGAGCAAGCCACGTATCGAAGTATGTGATTCCGGCCGGCATAACTTCGTCCAAGCCGATAGTACTGACAGTACTGTGGCTGAAAACGAAAACGCCGGGTGAGCGGTCAACTGCCTCGAAACGGTAAAACGCCGAGTTAGGGTCAAGCCAACTCGGCGTCTTGTTTTGAGGAGCGGGGCTAGGATTTGAACCTACGGATGACTTCGGCGGCTTACCGTTCAGGCTGCTGCGCCGCCGTCCTGAGCAAGGCGGCAAAACCTTCGAGCATTCCAGCGAGTGTTGCGGCCTCTTCAGCGGGAGCTTCGAGCGTGATGCCTCCGCGATCGTTCGTGCGAACAAGCACCTTCGCAAAGAGGCTGCGGAGGTCCGCCGCGGGAGCACTGAGGCCCTGCGGCGCATCCGTGTCGGCAGCGCTTTCGACGTCATCACCGACGGCGAGGTCATCGTCTTCACATTCGTCGGACGACACCGCGCTGATCCGCGCCGGCTCCTGATCGATGATCTCCTCGATACGCTCGAAGAACGAGGCGGCCTGATCGAATCGGATCTCATCGTTGGTCCCGTCGAACAAGCCTTTGAAGAGCGCTCTCTTTGTCCCGACGGTCGCGAGGATGCGCGACTCGATCCCTTTCTCTGTGATCAGGTTGTAGACATCGATCGGAAGATCCTGGCCGAGGCGGTGAATGCGGCTGATCCTCTGCTCCAGCACCGCAGGGTTCCAGGGAAGCTCCAGATTGATGCATGCGCTCGCCGCGCGCTGGAGGTTGAGGCCGACACCGCCCGCGTCGGTCAGGAACAGAACCCGCGTCCGCGGATCGTCGTGAAAATCGACGATGTTCCGCGTCCTTTGTTTCGGCGCCTCCGCACCCGTGAAGAAGGCTGCGCGTGACCCGGAGTCATCGAGGATATCTGAGATCGCCCAGTGCGCAAGGCGCAACATCCGCCGCCACTGGCTGAAAACGACAATCTTCCGCGATTGTTCAACGACCAGACTCCTGACGAGCTCGCGGAGCTCGATCAGCTTCGGGCTGAACAACCCCGCGAGAAGCGATGGAGTCGGCTTCGAGGCGCGCGCAAGCGAAGGCCAGACCTCTTCGAAGTGAAGTTGCGCGAGCCCATTGGAAATGATCCGCTGCGTAGTCAACAACTGCATCAGCCTCAAGAACTCGGCGTGCGTGAGCGGTCGTTTCTTCCTCGTCGCGACGATCCTCGCGATCGCGGGTCCGAGCGCCTCATGTTCCTCGAGCTGCTCAGCAGACATCTCCACGGGCACGCGCGTGTCGGTGCGCGGGGGAAGCTGTTTCAGAACGTCTTGGCGCAGTCGGCGGATCATACACGGAGCGAGGCGCGCGCGAAGAGTGTCGAGATTGCGCGCACCTGGAGTGCCGTTTCGGTCGGCGTTCGCGGTGATCGTGGTGTGCCAGGGAACGAGCCGCCACTTCGGTTCGAGCGCGCGATCGTCCACGAGATCGAGGATGGACGCGAGCTCCTCGAGACGATTCTCCATCGGCGTACCAGTGAGCACCAAGCGATAAGGGGCGTCGAGGCGTTTCACGGAGAGCGCCGTCTTGGTCGCCCAATTTTTTACACGCTGCGCTTCGTCGATGATCAGAATATCCGCCGCAAAGGTCTCCATCGCGTCGAGATCGCGGATCACTTGCTCATAGTTGACGATCAGAAAGCCTTCTTTGGTCTTGCGAAGAAGACTTCGTCGTTCGTCGGGTGAGCCGTCGACCACACGGATCGGTGCGTCGCTGGTCGCTTCCCACTCTCGCAGCCACTGCGGCTTGAGGCTGGCGGGCGTGATCACCAGGCCCTTCTTGATCCGCCCGGAACGCCAGAGCACGTGACAAGCAGCGACCGCCTGCACCGTCTTGCCGAGACCCATGTCGTCGGCGAGGAGCAGTTTGCTGGTCGACAAGAAGCGCGACACGCTCTCCACCTGGTAGGCGTACAGCTTCCGCTTCAACGTCTTGAGCAGCCGCGGAAGATCTTTGCTGAGGTGCGCGTCCTCCGCGATGCGTTCGAGCCGGCTGGACTCCGTCTCGAGAAGGCGAGCGAGCGCCGCGTCGCAAGGGAGCCGCGAGAGCTGCTCGACCAACGCCCGCCGCCGGATCGGATCGCCGGCGAAGAGCGCGCGGAGGACGAGCGTCTTGTCCGGACCCGGTTGGAAAATTTTGCGTGCGCGGCCAAGATCTCCGTGCGCACTCACGCGGGCGAGCCAATCGCCCTCTCCTCGCCACGGACGAATCGGATCCCAGGAGAGCAGCACGGTGGGCTGCGCGACCATTTGCGAACGGCGCGCGGTCGAACGCTTCGGATCCGCGTAGATCTCATCGAGCACGCGCAGAAGATGTTTGCAGAGGCCGAGAGAGCTGCGAGAAAAATCCGGACAATCGCAGCTGCCCTTCGGCGGAGTGAGTTGCTCGAGCGAGGTCACGTAAGCGGCAGCAGCATTCTTCGAGCGTGCCGCGCTCCGTGTTCGATATAGGCCGAGCGGAACACCGCGCTTCGGGCGCACGAGGATCTCGATCTCGTCCCGCTTCACGGCGGCAAAGCGGCGAATCAAAGCGTCGAACGCGGATCGGCGCACCGGCCAGTCTGCCCCTCGGGTGATCGAAAGGACATGATCGACGAAGACCGCCTCCGGAATGCGGCCCGTCTTGCGGCGCGCAAAATCGAGCAGTGTTGCTCGCGCCTCGGCATCTTCGACGAGGCTCGTTTCGGCTTCCGCGCGTGTCTCCGGAGCGTCGGCTTCGGCGCCGGCGTGTGTCGTACGGGTGAGGTCTGCCGCCATGGATCGAATCTGAACTACCATATGTAGAATGGCGTTTGGAACCGACTACCGCATATGGCGACATGCGCTCTGGACTCGAAGATTGTCTGGCTCGCAACGCGGCCGTAAAACGACGCCTCGATGAGCAACGACACCACCTCGAACCGCGGAGAGCTCGCCTCGGAAGCACTCTCTCGCGTCGAAGCCTTCATTGGCGCTGGCGACCTGCTCTTGGCGCGCCGAACCCTGCTCGCCACGGAAAAGTTGATCTCGGACGAACCTGATCGTTCGTTCTTCGAGGCCATTTCGCAGCGACTGACGGCGATGGAGAGAACGGGCGGACCGATCTTCGCGTTCGAGGCGGCCCGCGAACGAGGAGACTTCGTCTCAGCACGGGCGCACGCCATGCACGGACTGCAGCTCGCGGAAGGCGAGCAGGCAATCGCTCTTCGCCGCGCGGTCGACCAGTGTACGGCGCGCATCCGAGCGGACTGGCGCATCGGAGAGCTCGAGATCGACGCTCCCCTCGAGGATGCGCTGGTCGATTGTGGCGGCGAGCTGGGTGTTCGATCTCCTCCGCCGCAGCAACTCACGGACGGTGGCGAGCTCGCCCTACTCTTTGCCGTTCATGATCGTTGGCTCTTCATCCGCGAGCTGCAGGTGGCGACCAAGCTCGTCCGCCGGGCGGCTTGGCTGCGGGCACCTGAGTCGGTCGAGTCCATTGCTTCCGTGCAGGTCGACGATCATTCGATCTGGCTTTTCGCCGAAAACGGATTCGTACTTCAGCTCTCCCGGCGTCCGCTCGACATCCTTCGCTGGTCATCGCTGCGTCAATTCATGCTGCCCGATCGGACAGTGAGCGACGGGTTCGTTGCGCATCCCGGGCGATTCCTTTGGGCGGAGGTCGAAGACCCGGGCAAGGAGGCACGGGTTGTCGTCGTCGATCTCGAGCAGCACCGCGTGATCAAACGACCGGACGTAGATCGCTGCGAGCCGATCATGGGCGCACGTCCGTTGCGGATCTTCGGGAGCAAGATTCTCGAGGAGACGTCCGAGCTTTTTGACGAGCGGGGCGAGCGACTCGCCTGGGCTGCTGCTGATCAGCGGCGCGTCGAGGCGATCGTCGCGCATCCCAACGGCAGCGGCTTCGTCACGCTCAGCGCGGTGGGAGACGAAGATGGGGATCCGGTTGGGCTGGTCGAGATGCTGGAGGGGAGAGCGAGCTCAAAACCGCTGATCGTGGCCGGGTCCAGCGACGAAGCAGCGGGAACGCTCGCGGTGTCTCGCGACGCGCGCCTGATCTTCTTACTGACGCACGTGGACCACGCGATGAGGCTCATCGCGTACCGGTCGGGAATCAACGGCCTCGAACAGGTTTGGTCCAAAGACGTGTCAAACATGACTCAACTGATCCAGACTGCGGATGGGCGCGCGGTGGCCGCGATCTCGGCGACTCCGGAAGGGATCGACATCGCCGTGCTCGGTCGAACGGCCCCCGAGATTCGCACGGCGCCACGGAGCTCGCTGGTTTTGGATAGCTTCTTTCGCTCGACGCGAGACATGCTTGGCTCGACGACGGAGCTCGAACGAGAGCTTCTCCATCAGCGATGGCGGCTGAAGAAGCCAGCCGAAGTCGCGCGGTGGGCGGAAAACGCGCGGAAAGAGCGCCGTGACGACCCTCCGGGTCTGGCGATGCTCACCGATGTTCTCTTGAGATCCAGTGACGACCTGCTCGCCGAGAACATCTTGAGCTTCGCCGTCGGCCGACACGGCGACCGGCCGCGCTTTTCGCTGTCGCGTGCCAAGATCAACGCTGCACAACGTCGCTGGAGTGTGGTTGAGGCAACGCTCGCCGGCATTGACACCGCGAACCTCGACCCCGATGACGTGCGTGATCTTCATCGGTTGTGGGCCGCAGCGCGACTTCACTCCGGCGACGCCGCAGGGGCGCTCCAGCATCTCGAAGAGAGCGCGCCTATGGCTCCGTTCGATCACGCGACAGCCGCAAATCTTGCGTTGGCGCGTGCGCTCCTCGAAGCCCCCGATGGCGAGAGGAAGCTCGACGACAGCGCGGAGCGGCGAGTGGTGCAGGCCTGCCGCCTTTCGGACGCGGCACGGAGCCGAGGCGATCACGATGCGGCCCGGCGCCTGCTCGACGTTCCCGCCGTACACGCGGCGCTCGAGCTGCAAACCGCCGCGCGTCTCGCAGACGTCTTCCTCGACTTCGAGCCCGATCAGCCGCTCGACCATCTTCGCAAGATGATCGTCGTGGCCCGCTTTGCAGCCACAGACTCGACCCGTGCAGAGAACCTCACCGAGCTCGGATGGACCGACGAACAGATCGCTCGCTCGCTCCAGCGCGCGCGGGCATGGATGGAAATGTTGGGCGAGGCGACTCTCTGTCCTGTCGATTCGGCCGCGGTTCCACCGCGTAGCCAGCCGGTGACTCAGACGGGCGGTGAAGAACCCCCGCGCTCCACGAGCAACGATCCAAACGCGCCGGCGACGCACTCGCTGCCATTGCTCGCACACGAGCGCATTCGACTCCTCGTTCCCGGATTCGACGACGCCGTGCGCAAGACGGTCTCCTACGTGCGCTCGCTTCCGGAATGGGGGGACACACAAACGCTCGGCGATGATCTGATCGACCTCGCCCCGGTACGGCGCTTTCTCGCGGAGTATCGAGATCGACTGGAGGACGCGGGCGCTTCTGATGCGGCTCCCGAGCTCGAGCGTCTCGGCGAACACTTCGACGAATACATCAATTTCGAGCTTCACCGTAAAAAGCTGTTCTTCGCTGACGCTTCGCTGGCGTTGATGCTGCTCGAGACCAGCCCGGCGATCGAAGGCCACGCCCTGCGCGTTCCGTTCCCATGTTTTGGGCTGGTCTTCAACGATCGTGCGACACTCGAGCTCGGAGAATCGCTGCGGCGCGAGGCCGGAAAAACCGGAACCCTCGAGGTGATGACGGTCTACGTCAAACAGCTGGCGGCCGCCGAAACACGGCACGCGTTGCGGGTGACCATTGCGCTCGACACCCGCCGAGATGAATGGCCGCACCTGCGTCGCCGCGAGCTGGCTTTCGGAGATGACGACGATCTCGAGAAGGTGCTCGCCAACCAGGGAGGGACTTCGGCGGCCTCCCGCCGACTCTTGCACCTCGTCGTCAACGCGATCCTCTATGCGAATTCAGCGGGCGTCGCATGGCCGATCGCGCGATCGCAGCGCGAAAGAGCTCGCGCGCAGGGCAAGAACCGTGGTTCGGCCAAACGTGCGCGCGTCGCGAATCGGCTCGAGCAGATCAAGAAGCAGTATTCGGGCGACGACGTCTTCTATTTGCCGGGCCGAATTCCTATCTCCCACCTCAGGAACCTCGAGCAGACCCGGCGGGGCACGAGTGGGCATGAGCTGATGGCCCGCTTCATGGTGCGAGGACATTGGCGTCGCGCGAACCCAGGTTGGCGGGACACGGGGCTGCGGTGGATCGAACCGCACTGGAGAGGGCCCGACCTCGCAGCGATCATCGAGAAGGAGTACAAGCTCAAGCTGTGAGCGCAGAACGCGCTCGGACGAAAACGCCCACCACTTCGCACGAGCGGCTCCGCACGCAGGAACAGACCGATCGATCAACCGCAGCACAGTCTCGCTGATCGATCCGGTGCCGCGCAGCTTGCCCTCCCGGACGAAGCCTTTCCGCCGTCGCTCGGAAATTCATCTCTTTGCTCCGCGCCACCTCGAACGTCCACTCACTATGTCGTGCATGAAAGTGAAGCTCCTTGCCGCAGATCTTCCCGAGAGCCTGCACCGGCTCCGAGCCCCAGAGATCGTACTCGAGACCAAATGCGTCCACTCTGCGATGCATCCTGAGACCCCCCAACTTTATCGTGGCCGAGTTTGCTGTGCGTCGCGGCGAATCCGGCGCTCCGACACCGACACCACGAAACTTCGCGTTCCCGACTAAAACAGGACCTTAAGAGACAGTGCTTCACGCGGCAGGTGACACTCTCCGAAAGGACGGAATCTAAATATGAGCCACTCCGCTCGATATGCCCCGAGATTCCTCGTTGAAGATGCACGTCCCGCGCGTGCGTCCCGGACCACGTTTCCGGTTAACCGGACGCGTGGCAGACAAGCAGCTCGGTCGGTCGGAGCGCGAGCACCATCCCGCTCATGGGGGTCGTGCTTTCGTCCTTCGATCAATCTGCCCGAAGGGTCGCGCTGCCGATTCATGCGTATCTCGCGACGTTACAGCGCGAGCGACGATGAGCGCTGACGTCCGGTTGCCGCGGTATGGCAACGTGGCGTCAACGGAAACGCAAAACGCCGAGTCAGCGGTCAAGCTAACTCGGCGTTCTGTTTGAGTAGCGGGGATAGGATTTGAACCTACGGCCTTCGGGTTATGAGCCCGACGAGCTACCAGACTGCTCCACCCCGCACCAGTTGCGGGCGTCTGTTTTGCGCGTCCCGCCGCTCGCGTCAATGAAAAAATCAAGTCGATCGCTTCGGAGCGAACATTTTCAAGATTTCCTCGGAAATTCCGGTCTCCGCGAGCACCTCTTCGGTGTGCTCGCCCAGCTGGGGTGCTCGGCTCAGTTGCTCCGAAGCCGTCATCGGCGCTCCGACCCCCTCCCAATCGCTCACTCGGATTGGGCTTCGCACCATCTTCTCCGCATCAAAGACATGGCGCGCACGGTGCTGCGGATCGGCCTCGACCTCGTCCAGCTCGAGGACCGGCTCCACGCACGCTTCCACGCCCCTAAAAATCACCGCCCACTCGTCTCGCGTCTTCTCCATCAAGCGCGCCGAAATCGCCGCCTTGGCCGCCCTACCCGCTTCCCCGGTATCGAGCGCGCAAGACTCCAGCTCCGGCAACCCCAGCGCTCCCACGAACGCCGCCCAGAACTTCGGCTCGAGGGAGCCCACAGCCAAGTACCCGCTCTTGGTCGCGTACACCGCATAACAAGGCCGCGAGCCATCGAGGATCTCTTGCCCGCGTCTCGGCAACGATCCGCCGTGCATCATCCCGAAGCTCGCCGCACTGAAGGCCAGCGCCGACTCCGTCAACGAAACGTCGACCACTGCTCCGCGACCCGTCTTTTCGCGCGCGTAGAGCGCTGCCAAGATCCCGCTGACCGCGACCAACGACGCGCCGATGTCCGCCGTCTGAAATCCCGGCACCACGGGCTCCTCGATCGGACCCGACAAAGCCAGCCCACCGCTTCGGCCCAAATAACCGATGTCGTGACCCGCGCGGTGTACGTCGGGCCCCGTCAGCCCAAAGCCCGTCATCGCGCAATAAATTAACCGGGAGTGTTCGGCCATCAGCGCCGTCGGATCCAAACCCACGCGCGCCAGCACGCCGGGACGAAACGAATCCACCAACACATCGGCGCGGGCGACCAACGCACGCAGCGCGAGCCGCCCATGTTCAGTCTTGAGATCGAGCGCGACGCTCTTCTTCCCACGGTTGACCTCGGTAAAGAGGCCCCCCGTGGGCGGATCGCCCGCGACCGGCGGCGCCCACCGTGCGTAGTCGCCGCCGTTCGGATCCTCGACTTTGATGATCTCTGCGCCGAGCTCCGCGAGCAGCCGTGTCGCGTACGGCCCCGGGAGGAGCCGCGTCAGATCGAGCACACGGACGCCGCGGAGCAGCATAAACTGTCCTAAAGTACAGCTGTACCTTAGCTCAGGATCTGCTGGAGCTTCAGAGCGAGCGCCATATCGCCCTTGATCTTCAGCTTGCCCTGCATGAACGCCATCTGGCCGTTCAGTTTTCCCGACACCAGGTCGGTGAAATCTTTCGCCGTCATGGTGATGGTGACGCCGGGGCTCTCGAGCGTGCCCGACTTTACGTCGACGGCGCCTGGCGTCGTCAGGTCGACGTACCACTGGCCGCCCCCGTCGCCGGTCAGCGCGAATTGATAAGAGGATTTGATCGCGGCAGCGATCTCGGGCTTCTTGGAAAGGCGCTCCGGAATGTGCTTCTCGAAGATTTCCGCGGCGGTGACGTCGGCCATGTCGTTTCTTGCTCCTTTATTTAGTTGATTGATTGCTCAGTCAACGGCGGGGACTCTGCCAAGCTCCTGAGTTGCTTGTCAACGCGCGGCTCTCGTAACGTGGCCCTCGTGGGCGGGAAGTTACGCATTTTGGTCGCGAAGCCGGGTCTCGACGGACATGACCGCGGGGTCAAGGTCGTCGCTCGGGCGCTTCGCGACGCGGGATTCGAGGTTCTCTACACCGGGCTCCATCAGACGCCGGAGCAGATCGCCGCGGCTGCCGTACAAGAAGACGTCGACGCCGTCGGCCTCTCCACCATGAGCGGCGCGCATATGACGCTGATTCCGCGCGTGCTGGAGGCGCTGGCGCAAAAAGGTGCGGACGACGTGCCGGTCTTCGCCGGAGGAATCATTCCCGACACCGACGCTGTTCTGTTGAAAGCGAAAGGTGTCGCCGAAATTTTTACGCCGGGCACCACCACGGATGCGGTCGTCGCTTGGATCCGCGAGAATGTGACCCCGAAGAGCGCAGCATGAAGAAGCTCAGCATCTACGAAGTCGGCCTGCGCGACGGGCTCCAAAACGAAGCGGCTTTCGTGCCGACCGCGGACAAGATCACGCTCGCCGGTTTGCTGGGCGAAGCCGGGCTCAAACGTATCGAGCTGACCAGCTTCGTCTCCCCACGGTGGATTCCGCAGCTCGCGGATCACGCGACGGTCGCGGCAAATGCGCCGCGCCGACCTGGCATTGAGTACAGTGCGCTGGTTCCGAATCGCAAAGGCCTGGAAGGCGCGAAGGCTGCCGGCCTCAAAGAGATCGCCATCTTTTATTCGTCGAGCGAGACGCACAACAAAAAGAACATCAACAAGACGATCGCCGAAGCGATCGCCGAGCTCTCTGAAGTCGCGAAGAGCGCGAACGCCGCAGGCATGAAGACGCGCGCGTATCTGTCGACGGTCTTCGGATGTCCTTACGAAGGCGATGTCGATCTCGGCCGCGTGCACGCCTTGGTGCATCAGACGCTCGACATGGGTGTCTACGAGATCAGCCTCGGTGACACCGTGGGCGTCGGCAATCCGAAACAGGTGCGCGCGCTGGTGAAACGGCTCGAAAAAGACGTCCCGCTCGAGAAGCTCGCGCTCCACATGCACGACACACGCGGCACCGCGCTCGCCAACGTGCTCGCGGGGCTCGACTGCGGGATCACCACCTTTGACTCCGCGTTCGGCGGGCTCGGCGGGTGCCCGTACGCTCCCGGTGCTTCGGGCAATCTGGCGACTGAAGATCTGGTCTACATGCTCGAAGGAATGGGTCTCGACACCGGCGTCGATCTCGATCGTTTGATCACCGCGTCGCAACACGTATCCAGCCTGGTCGGAAGGACACTGCCGTCGAAGGTCCTGCAAGCAGAGCTCGGAAAACGCGCCAAAGCCGCAGCTCGAGCTGCACAGAGCACCACGTGAACGGTGCGGCGCTCGCGCTGATCTTTTCGATCACTGCGGCGCCGCCTGCGCTCGATCTCGACGAAAACAAGCTCACCTCGATCCGCGAGAAAACGATCGCCCGCCGCGCTCGGCCGAAACCGTTCGACGTGAGCCCGCAGATCATCAAGACACCGCGCTTCCTCTTCGTCCGCGACAACACGCTCTCGCTGCCGTCCGCACCTTGGGTGAGCGAGGACGCCTATGCCGCTGCGTTCGAGCTGGCACGTTCCGCATGGGACGGCGTAGCAGCGCAGCCGGATCGCGCGCGCATCTTGTTGGTCTTCAGCACCTTCGACGACGGCGGCGACGCGCTGT